>ERZ894240.41-NODE-41-length-163033-cov-103.348734_pt1 | contig 163033 bp, 124 predicted proteins | sample MGYA00380298_ERZ894240 | MGnify/ENA primary metagenome ERZ894240 (study PRJEB32331, sample SAMN06328419) | human gut metagenome | biome: human gut microbiome; feature: stool | host: Homo sapiens | collected 2014-06-27 ... | reverse complement strand
GCACGAAACAAAGATTGCTTTTGTCGTCATACACATAGTAAGTGTCGTGCGTTTCGCTGCCCTTCATCTGACGGGACAATACAACATGTCCCATCTTGTCGGTGAAGGTGTAGCTCACGTTCAGGTCTTCATCGGTGGTTTTAACGACCGAAAGCTGGCCGGAAGCATAGCTGCCGTTGCTCGTCAGTGCGCCTGCACTGCTTACGCCATAGTTGATGCAGTTCAACTGCGCGTTAGCCGTACTGTTGGCCAGATAGTCCGTATTGACGGAATGCCCGCCATGCCATGCGGCTCCCGGTCCGTATTCCTTGACGGTACGGTTCAGCGGAGAAGCCTCGTACACCGGCTGGCCGTAAGGACGCGAGTCGTTGCCATAGTTGCTGGGCGCACTGCTCTTGAATGCAGCAGGCGCCACATACTCGGCAGACGAGACTATCGGCAGCCAGGAATTCACGGCACGTCCTGCAACGTCGTACTCCTGCAGCGTCACCAGATTGCTGTTGCTTGCCGTCACCTTCTTCAATACCGTCTGGAACGGACGTCCCAGGCCATCAAAATACTCCACCTTATCCAGGTATTTACCTCCCATTTCATCCAGCATGCTACGGGTACGCACATAATTGTGGCTGGCATCCTGCGCCGCTGTTGTCAGTGCATAGCACAGCAACGCCATGAACATATATTTTCGTTTCATACAATTCTTTCGTTTCATTGGGGTTTGTAATTATACTGATATTCATTCACTACCTTTCCATTATGCTCCTTAACCTGGAACAAGCGGTTGAAGTCATCATAGGTAAAGGTCGCTTTCTCTTTATTCGGTTCTACAATTTCCGTAACACCCACAAGCGGGCGATAGAGATAGGTAGTAACCAAAGCATTGTCGTTGGCAAGCCCGTTTCGCACTGTGTTCAGGACAGCTGTAATGGACGCAGTATTCGCATTGGCCGGCAGTTGGCTGATGCTCGCCGACGAGATTTTCTCTACAGCCTCATACGTCTTTCCTTCTATCTTGGCCACCGGATAAAGATTGTTATAGGCCCATAGGAAGCTCACCGGCAAATTGTTGCGTATATAACCCAGCAGCCGGCCTCTTGAAGTGTACTTGCCAAACCAAATATCCTGCACATAGGCTCCCGCATAATCGGCCAGTGTCTTGGGAGTAGTAGAGCTGAATTTCAACGTACGTTTGGGCAATATCATGTTGAGCGTGTCTTTATATTCCGTCTTCGACGCATTCACCACTTTGCCGGCAGAGAGTTCGACGCGTTCTATGGGTATGCCCACCATATATTTCCCTTTCATCTTGACGGAAACGGCATCCGTAAAGCTGTTTGCATATTTAAACTGCTTTTCTTTCTCCACCCCGTGCTTGTTGCTCTTCAAGGAAGAAAGTACCCCATAGTCAGTATAGGCATATCTCTCTTCGTCCACTATATTGCCTTCAGCGCGATAGTCGGTAGTCACTTTCTTGCTGAGATAGTACGATTGTGCCCACAGATTGTAAGGCTGCATGGTACGGGTAGGATGGGAATAATCCGGATTGAAATAATAGTTGCGTATTTTCGGTGCCCAAACCTCTTCCGAAGAAGAAGGTGAGTAGGTGTACTCCTCTCTCTTCAGCAGTTTATGATTTTTATCCCTATATTCTACCGACGAAAGTTTACCGTTCTCATAGTCAGGCACCGTAGGAATGCCGGCCAGGTATATATCAGTAACCTCATCCGGAACGTTATGGTATCTGTAAGTGGTATATCCCTGAGTATCCATGTCGCCATATGATTCACTGACCGCCGTATATCCCACAAGGTTTCCTCTGGAAAGATTCGTCAAAGGGATATAAGGAGCAGATTGAATCAGTTCATAGTAAGCATTCATCCAGTTTCCCGCCCAACTTTGCATTTGTTCTACATAGACCGGTGCGTTGAATACCGGCTTCACCATCAGCTTTGCATCCTGATATTCAAACTTACGCCAACTCTGGTTACCGTTGCCGTCCGTATTCGTGATGGACTTGATGCGCAGCCCGGCACCCAGGTAATCCTTATCCAAGGGAGCATTCGTTTTGCCTACTATCTCTACCGAAATATTGATAGGATACTCCAACCTTACATTCTGCACTGCCAATGTCACACGATACGTACCTCTGTCCAGTTGCTTTTCAGTGTCATCAGGCCAGGGCTCCATCACATCATAATCGGGAGAAGAGAACAAGGTTCTATAACCATTACCCTCTTTCTTTTCGAGTTGTGTTGTGTAAGTAAGCGACGAAGCAAGATGTTCACTGGGATGAGGTTCGTCATGTCTTCTGCGGATGATAATCTTGGGATTGGCATCGTCCACTTCAAAAGGCTCGCCAATATACATAAGGACAGGAGCTCCGGGTGCCACGGGCGGCATACCGTTGTCTACCAGGTTAAGGGTTCCTTCGCGCAAGGGGGGCATCATAGGCAAAGTTTCAAAACGATGTCCTTCATACTCAAAGGTAGTTGTGCCACCCGTAGGATAGGTGATAGTGCGCAGCGTCCCTATCTTGCACAACGCCTCATTGAATGAACGGTCCATACCTTCTTTAAACAAACTCGTCTTACTGCTCGGCTTTATCGACTCCGACCAATAAATGCTGGGGCTAATCTTTAAAGAAGCAGTCATTGGTGACGCACCGTTGTAGAATCCCCAGGCATCTACAGACAGAGAGCGTTTGGGCGGCAATTTCCCCATATTGTAATCCATGGTATATACATTGTTCTTCTTCGAACCAGCCACATCATATACCTTCGACAATAACAAACGGTCATCATAACCATTGGTAGTGGCAGCCATTCCGCTAAGCAGATATTTATACTCCAGCATGGTGGTCTTGATAAGGTTACCGGCAGTATCACTCACCTTGATACTCGACAGCTTCTGTACCTTTTTTCCGGTTTCCGCACTCTCTATATCCTCACGATCAGTTGTACCGAATTCTACTTTACCCCCTTCAAAAGTAATAGCCGACAATGTCCATTGCTCTATCTTGGAGTATGAGTAATTGTAGTTGAACTTATTGGTGAAATACTGCGGAGATTGTGAAGACAATTGGCCATTCACTATTTTAGACAAAGATATAACGTCTTCTGTAGTAGAAATGGGAGTAAAAATACTTTCTTTTTTGTAACTAAACGTAATCTTTCCACCGTTGGGAGATGTCACAGAGTCAAGCATCCAGGCTGTTACAATCTGCGGTTCGTTATAGTATGGAAATATATGACTTCTAGTTATATCTGTTTGAAAAAAATCAATGGTATTTAAGAAATAGTATGTGATTTCTTTTGTCGAGAAGGAATAGACATATCCTTCCAAGTCCGTCATGGTCCATGTTTTGTTACTTGTATTGTATACCATCTTTACCACTTTTTCTTGTGTTTGGATGGTAGGGACGGCATTCAGTTGTCGGTTGTTCTTCAATACGTCGAAATACATGGAGCCCGAATGTCCGCCTGCATTGAAGTAAAACATATCAGGTTCGGCATCATAGTCACCTTTGAAATAACCCATATACTTCTCCAAATTCTGGTCGGTCACTTCAAATCTGGGATTGGTCAGCCACGGAGCATCAGTAAGGTTATAGCATCCACGTGCTGCAAAGTCGTCCGTACCCTGCACTTGTCTGACGACGCACCCTCCTGCCTGGAGGGTCCATCCAAGGCCAATCCAAGTAGCTTCTTGTGCAACACGTGTTCCGTCCGTATGGTACGATAGTGCAATGGGGAACTTCTTTCCGTCAAGGTCAATCTCGTAAATGGGAATGCTGATTCGGGCTTGCCCCACATAATTGTCAGTAGGTATCAGTCCATACGTTCCCAATGAAGCTGCATTGGGAGATACCGGAACAATCCGGAAGTTGGTTTCAGGATGGCCATCCTGCGAATACATAACCGTTGCCTTCAGTAAAAGGAACAGTAATAAAAACAAGGATATTCTTTTCATGATAAATCGTTGTTATTAGAAAAATTATTCAATATGTTTTGCGGGATAAGGGATGGGGGAGGCTGTTTTCCAAGCCTCTCCCATTCCCTTGCTGGCTTTTCAGCCTCCTACAGTGGCATCGCCTGCACGCCCAGCACACTGGCTATGGTGGCAATGATGGTGCCCACAATTTTCAAGATATCTTTCCAGGTTTCTTTGCTTATTTTCATAATTCCATGTTTTAAGGATGATTGTTTTAAAATTCTTTACTTACCTCGAAGCACGGACACTGCTTCACCCACTCCCACGGCTCCACCGTCCCATCTCCGTCCAAATCGGGACTGAGGTCGCGGTGGCCGCATACACGGGCATTCCGGAACTGTTGTAGCAGCTGGTACACCAGCAGGTGCAGGGCCGAACGCTGCTCCGGCGTACGGGTATCCTTCGGATTTCCCCGGGCATCCAGCCCGCCTTCGTAGCAGATACCTATCGAATACTTGTTGTGACCGCGGCAATGCGCACCGGGCAGTTCCAAGGAACGGGTTCCGAGCACAGTACCGTCTCTCCGGATATAGTAGTGATAGCCCGTCGTGCGGAAGCCACGGCGGCGGTGCTCTGCCTCCAGAGCCTCGGAAGTAAGCGTACAGCCCTCCCGCGTGGCGCTGCAATGCACCACGATGTAGTTGATTTTTCGCATAAGATTAGTTAGTGATTAATGATTGAAGATTAGTAATTTATGATTTGACGATTTACGATGTACGATTACTTTTCGTATCATAAATGCCTGCATAGGCGCGGTTATTTAGCAGTACGAATTTCAATCGTACATCGTAAATCGTCAAATCGTAAATGGCCTTATCCCAACGGATTTTCACCTTGGTCACCGTCGTTACCGCCCGAGCCACCGTCGTTGCCGCCCGAACCTGCCGTGTCCTGAAGGTCGAAGCGCACGCACTTCACCCCGGTCACCAGCGAACGGGTAGACACCGTATGGTCCAGATTACGCTTGGAGGTGGGCAGAAAACGCACTCGTAGTGTGGACTGGGTAGCCGATACCTTCAGAGGGTCTTCCACACCGTTCATGGTGGACTTCATCGTAAGGCGGAAAGTACCCAGACCGTCCAGCGTCACGCTCTCGGAAGACTGCAGGTGGCGAGTCATCACGGTCACCAGGTTGTCGATGACATTCTTCGAGTCACCCGTAGAGAGGGAAGACAATTCCGCAATCTCCTTGGCCACCTGCTCGGTGTCCACATTCCCCGTCAGCACCACGCGGGGATAGAAAAGCTTCTTGCCCTCTTTGTTGGCAAGAACCGACTGAAATGATTTGTAAATTACTGGCATAGTAGTTTTGTTTTAAAAATTAATAGTTTGTCTTGAAATTCAAGGATTCGTTTTTTTCAAATGAAACAGCATTGTTTTATTTTTGTGTATTAAGCTTAACCACATTGCAAAGATAACGCTATCCGGAAAAGTGTGCAAATTAAAAAAACCGTTTTTCTTCATGAATTTATTCACAAATCGAAAACTTTACTTACAGCACAGGCTCAGCAGGTATCGCCCCGGTTGCCGTATCTTGCCATGACTCTCGCGCAAGGCATAGAAGCCCTTCCACAAAGGGTGGCCGATAGCACCGAAATTACTTTTGAGGATAATGGCATACTGCTCTTGCGGAGGAATATGGAACTGCTTCAGATTGAAAAGCAACCCGTCCAGGTTGCGGTCCGTGCCATCCTGCGGCGGTTGCAGTTGCTCTATTTTCCGAAGATATTCCCCCTCCGCGGATGGCACATCCGCGCCCTCAGTGCCCCCGGTTCCGGGGGAACTATGGAGGAGGGGATTTTCTTTGCTGTGTTGTGATGTGCTATGCTCTGCTGTGCTATATGTACCCGATGTCGCATTTTCGGGCTTAAATGCTGCACTTTCGGCAGCGGACGGCACGCTTCCATTGGCAGACGGCACTCTCCCGGCGGCAGTCGGCGCGGCCTCGTCATCGCTCTGAGAATCATCCACCAGACAATAACGTGTGTCTATGGCGGAAGATTTCCGGCGCTTGGTACTGAACAGATACTGCCGCTGTATCTCAGCAGAAGTCAAGATGGCGTATTTGCCGAAAAGGGCGGCATTGAAAATGCCGTACTCCACAGCCAGGGCAAGAATGCGCTTCACGTCGGCAGCCGTCTTTTCATAGAGGCAGGCGGAAAGGTCTTCGTAGAAAAGCTCGTCGGCACACACGTAATAGCCTTCGTCGGCATAAATGCAGGAGAGGGCGCCCAGCAGAATGGCAAAGGAGCCGTCACCCTCACGTTTCATGATGCGGCGCACCAGACGGTCGTGCATGAAGTCTGTGTTCAAGGGGAAATAGTCAAGTCCCCGTTTTTTGATTCTGGACATGGTTTGATGATTAGGGGTTAGTGATTAGGGGGAGAGAGCGGCTTGTATCATTCTATATCACCTGCTTCGCATAGGCGTTTCCGCTTGCGGAGCACGCTTTCGCGCACTACCTTCAAAGCATTCAGAATAAGATACATACGAAGGGTACAGTCCGAAATTTCAGTGATGACCGGATAACGGAGGGGATTGCTTGCTGGAAGTGAGCGACGGTAGCGGGCGTTGCTCATCGCCCTACGGCATTCCTTGCAATAATTGTCGGGGGCAAGCGTACGCTTGTCTACATAAAAAGAATCAACGGGCAGTTCTCTGTGGCAACATCCACAGAAACGAACATTTTTTTCAATAATCTGTTCCATAACCATTTTTTGTTAAGAATTAGTACAATAATATTTTTTCGGCACGCCCCTGCCAAAGATGCTTGTAGGGGCTGTTTGCTGGAAGTATATATCCAGCGTATTCTATCTATACATCCAGCGCGTTGCATCTATACTTCCAACGCACCTCATCTATACATCCGGCAAGGCGGATGCCCATTTTTTCAAATTCGTAAGTATTTTTGCTAAATTCGGATGCTTCCGGATAAAAGACCAGATGTGTATTTTCCATAAATCCCTCCCTTTTATTTGCATTTATAAAACATGATATGTATTTTTGTCCCAACAAAGATAATGCTGTTTTCATTTACAAAACAAACAAATCGGGAATTAAATTCTTAAATAAGACGTAAGACAGTATAAATGAGGAGATAATATTTTCTGAATAATTTACACGTAAAAACTGAAGAATATGGCGAATGACAAAGACCCGGTATTTTGTGCGGCAGACATCATAAAACGTGCCAAACTGGCGAAAGAATTCAAGACAGACAGCGAACTTGCCGCCTTTCTGGGTATATCACGCTCCACACTGAGCAACTGGAACGCCCGCAACAGCATCGACTTCCCCCTGCTGCTGGGCAGCCTGGACGACGTGGACTACAACTGGCTGCTGACGGGAAAGGGCTCGCCTGCACATCATTCAAAATTCTGTGACAATGACTTGGTACAAGGTGAAGTGGAAATACTTCACACACCGAAAACAGCCGACCCTATGGACGACCGTAGCGTGACCCTCTATGACATCTCTGCCGCCGCCAACCTGAAGACACTGCTGGCTGACCGCCCGCAGTACGCCTTGGGGCGGATTGTAATTCCCAATATCCCTGTGTGCGACGGTGCCGTCTACGTCTCGGGCGACTCGATGTATCCCATCCTCAAGTCCGGTGACATCGTAGGCTTTAAGTCCATCCGCGACTTCACCGACGTCATCTACGGTGAAATGTATCTCGTCTCCTTCGAACGGGGCGGCGACGAATACCTGGCAGTGAAATACGTCAACCACTCGGAACGGCCGGACTGCATCCGTCTGGTGAGCTACAACAACCACCACGACCCCATGGACCTGCCGCTGGCGGCAGTCAATGCAATGGCCATCGTGAAGTTCTCGATAAGGAAGAATATGATGATGTAGAGGGCGGCATTATCACCGGAAATTTCGTAAGAAAGCTCCTGGCAAGGACTATTTAACAAGCAAACAGAGAAATTATACAAAAAAAGCTTGTAATTTATTCTTTTATCTTATTTTTGCGATGCCATAGGCATAATAATAAGTATCCGGAAAAAAACATGCTTATTCCATCCAATAGAACAAAGAGGGAGTGCATTCTTTCAAGGTTATGTTTTCTAGTGCTTTCAGTATGGGTGTTCCTACCTTCCGCAGCACAGAACAATCCCTACAAGATAGACGATGCACTCTACCCCATCTACCAGCGGGCTTCCAAGCAGGCACGCCAGCAGGAGGGGTTGCTGGTGGCCGACACTTTGTATCAACAGGCTCTGAAGCTCGGTGACAAAAAAGCACAATGCCTGGCATACATCATCCCCCTGCAGTTCTATATATCCCAAAAAGATGATAGCAAAATAGAAAAGGCATCCACTGACCTGAAAGAGATTTCACGTGCCAATAACTATCTGCAATATTATTATCACGCTTGGAGCAGCGAAATCATCTACTTCCTGAACCAACAACGCTCATTGCTCGCCTTGCAGAAAGCGGAAAAAATGAAAAAGCAAGCTTTTGCCGACAGATACCCTTACGGTATCTTCAGCTGTATCCGAACCATGGGCCATATCTACAAATCACGCGGAAACTTCGACCTCTCCGCCCAATACTATCAGGAAGCCTTGGACTATATGCTGAAGAATATGCCCGACCAAGATCCCAGCCAACTATACTCAAGCCTTGCCGAATATTACCGTAACACCCAAAAAGATTACGCCACCGCACTGGACTATTGCGAAAAAGCCTTGAAGAGCGCCAAAACAGAACGGAACATAGCCCAAGCCATGATAGAGAAATGCCTGGTACTATTCCGGCAGGGACGTATAGATGAATTCAACGACTGCTATAAAGAAGCCGTACAAATGGCGGACCGTTGCAAGCTCTCTGCCAGCGTTTCCCTACTGATAGCCCACATCAGCAAGAACATACTGGACAAACAGTATGAGCAGGCCCATGCCCACGCTGACCAATTGTCCGAGAAAGGCTTGCAACAACATGCCTACATTTACGAATGCGCCAAAGACTATCCCAATGCCATCAAATATCTGAAAAAATACCACCAGCAGTTGGATTCGACGAACAATCTCCTGCAACTGTCGGACATCGCCGAACTGAACACCCAGATAGGCGCCGAACGTCTGAAAATGGAAAACATACAGGCCACCTCGCGCTACCGCATCACTCTTTTCAGCATTGTCACCGGCTTTTTGCTGTTATCCCTGCTTTTCCTGATGCTCTACCTCCACCGCAAACGTAAAGTCAACCTCGAACTATGCCACAAGAACGAGGAACTTTCCGAAGCGCGCGACCAAGCCGAAGCAGCCAACAAGGCAAAGAGCATCTTCCTGCAGAACATGAGTCACGAAATACGGACACCGCTCAACTCTATCGTGGGCTTCTCACAACTCATCACTTCCCCCGACGCGAACCTTTCCCAAGAGGAAAGGCAGGATTTCTGCCATCTCATACAGCACAATTCCGACCTCCTCCTTACACTGGTGGGGGACATCCTCAGCGCAGCCGAGTTGGAAAGCAACAGATACACCATGAAGATAGCGCCGCACAGTTGCAACAAGCTCTGCCGGGAAGCCATAACCACCGTTGAACACCGCAAGCCCGAAGGCGTGAAGCTCTACTACACCTCCGAAGTGGACGACTGCTACGAACTGAGCACCGACGGGCAACGTGTGTGCCAGATACTCATCAACTTCCTTACCAATGCAGAGAAACACACCACACAAGGCGAAATCCGCCTGCACTGCTCTCTCACAGAGAATCCCGGATACGTCACCTTCTCCGTCACCGATACCGGTACCGGCATTCCCCCGGAATACTCCGAGACCATCTTCGAACGCTTTGAAAAGGCCGACAGCTTCGGGCAAGGCACCGGTCTGGGACTCAATATCTGCCGCCTCATCGCCGAACGGCTGAAAGGGAAAGTGCTGCTGGACAAGGAGTACAAGGAGGGGGCAAGGTTCGTGTTTGTACTGCCGGTGGAGGAAAAAAATAAGAGTTATCTCAAAACTTGAAAGAATAGGTCAGCGAAGGGACGATGCCATAAAGATACAGTTTATAGATACGCCCGTTTCCTACAGAAAAGTGCCCTTGCCTCCCTGCATAAATAGAGAACACATTTTTCCGGCTATAAGCATTGATGATGGAAAGGCTCAAGTTGCGGTCTTGCCTGATACGCCACGTCGCCGAAAAGTCCAACTGGTGGAAAGCCGGAGCACGATAACCGTTCCGGGCAGAATAAATATAGACCAGTACATGTTCCGATTCATACTTTCCAATGGGGAGCGTAAGATTCATCCCCGATGCATAGGAGAAAGTGGAAGACAGAGACCAATGTCTGTTCATTTCCCAGTTTACGAACAATTTCAGGTTATGGGGACGGTCGTACACCGGTCTGTACTCCTCTCCTCCTATACGGTTACGCGCACGAGAGAGAGTATAACTAATCCATCCGGTCACGGCTCCTTTATTCTTTGACAAGTAGAATTCCAATCCACACCCTCTGGCAGAACCGGTTTCGACTTCATCCTCTATCCAGTCATTCTGAAAAATATCGGCATTTTTCCGATAATCCACCACATGGCTTGTCCGGCGCATATATGCCTCCAGCGACAATGTATATTCCTTATCAGGAAAATTGTACTCATATCCCAATGCCAGTTGGCGCATGACGGAGGGCTTCAACAGTGCATTGGCAGGCATCCACATGTCCGAGGGGATACCTACCGAAGAGGTGGTGAGCATGTGTATGCTCTGTGCCGCTTGTGTATACGATGCAGAAAACCGGTGCGAGGCATTCGGAATAAAAGAGAGCTCGGCACGGGGTTCGGGCATCACAAATGTCTTGGCTGCATAATAGGCAGAGGCCGGTGCATGCAGTACGGACAGCCTGACCCCGGCATTCAGAAGAAAACGGGGCAAGAATTTATAATTTGCCTCTGCATACAATGCCGCATCCCACAAACTCTTGCGCGGCATTTGCGAAGGAGTGATGTTAGAATCCTTACCGGACTTGCCCACCTCACCGGGCATCGTAGTGAAATAATGTAGGTTCACCCCTCCCTTCAAGGTCAGCAGATTGTTCTGATACCTCTCCCAATCCGACTTCAACTGATACGACTGCATGTTCGACTTCCACACATATCTCAATCCGTCCGACAACGATTTATACTTATAATAATAGTTGCTGAAGACAGCACTCGTATTCACATTCGTCTTATCATTCAGTATATGGTTCCAACGTATGGTAGCCGTGGCATTTCCCCAATCCATCCCATAGCCTTTCACCAGCTTGTTGAACACGGTATGGTCGCCTCCGCTATACAAGGAAAAGAACATCCGGTTCCGAGCATCCAGCGTTCTGTTCACTTTGGCATTGACATCATAAAACCACATCTGCGGTTTGGATGTCAGATTACTTCCCAACAGTCCGGCTACTACCCCCGGATATCCAAACCGGCCGGAAAGCAGATAAGACCCTTCTTTCTTCTTCAAAGGTCCCTCCAACAGCACTTTCGAGGCTATCAACCCCAAGCTGGCACTCCGTTCACGTTCCTTGCTGTTGCCTTCGCGCATACGCACGTCTATGACGGATGAAGAACGACCGCCATACTTCAGCGGGAAGAACGATTTGTACAAGTTCACCTCACGGATAGCATCGTTGTTGAACACCGAGAAGAAGGACAATACATGGCTGGGGTTATAAACTACAGCCTCATCCAGCAAGACCAGATTTCCCCATTGGTTACTGCCCCGTACAGAAATATTGTTTGCCCCTTCATTGCCACTCTGCACTCCGGGTAGAAATTGCAATGACTTCATCAAATCCGGTTCTCCTCCCACAGATGGCAATGCTTGTATTTCCTTTGCTTCTAAAGCAAATTGTCCGCTATGCTTGCGGCTTCCCACTATCTCGATACCTTTCAGCCAATAATCATCGGGAGTCAATGCGATATTCACCACCATGTTTCCTGATAAAGTCAAGGTATCCCTCCAAGTAACATACCCCAACATGGAACATTGCAATATACATTCCCCCTTGGGAAGTAATATGGAATAAAGTCCGTAAGCATTGGTTGCCATTCCCGTTCCCGACCTTCGTTCCAGCACATTGGCATCCGAAAGAATCTCACCCGTTTTGGCATCCGTCACACACCCTCGTACAACAACCTTTTGGGCAACCACTGCCTGACAGCTCAAAAACAAAATACAGAAATAAATCAGCGACCGTTTCATTAGCTTTATCTTCTTACGATTACAAAACAACACATCATCTTTCCCCCGTTGCAATGCCTTTTTCAGAAACTGCACTCACACGGAAGCAACCATACGCCCCGCCACTTATATTGCTGCCCACCGATGACGGTGCAGGCGTATAAGCACCACCATCCGACCGAAACTGGCGTATCATCTGGTCGAAAACGTCATAACAACTCTTGGAAATGGTCTGCGCCCATACATATAGGGAATCTCCCATGGGATAATCCCAACCCGGAGGATAACCCAAAGGATTTTCTCCGTCGTCAATCAGAAAATCAACCACATTCTCTTCAAGATACTCATCGCTCAAGATAGAATATCCCCAGAATTGGCCACTACTTAATAGAAACTGAGGATGCTTAAGAGAATAATTTGTATAACTATTTGCATTCAATTGAAACAGATAGTAATTGTCTACTCCAAAGGGATTGATAAAACTGATACAAGGTGCCCATGTATGCCCTTTCTCGTTAAAGTCAAAACGCTTCAATTTCATATCAGTAATAGGCAATGCAGATTCCATTCTTTGAATATCAGACTTATAATGTTTTCCTCCATAAAAAATATCCAACTGATAAGAATGCCCTTCTATACCATAAATCTTGGTAGTGGCATACATACCCCGGCAAGAAATATTATCATGCCCGGGATTCACTGCCACACGTGCAGACTTCTTCTGATAATAATCGTAATAGTCATAAAAGACCCCACCATAGTCATCATACGGATGAAGCACCTGCATTGTGTCCTTAATGCCATCCGTACAATCAGTCACTATCATAGTAGCATCTTCTATTCCTTCGTATTGTCCGTCTTGACCCGATATTAAAGCAGGTTTTCTCAAAAGGAAAAAGTAAGGTGGATTCTCACTGGTTATCACCCCGTTAAAAACAATTCCATCAAGCATAGAATCTGGAATATCAACATCAAACTCCTCCTCACAACCTGACAAAAGAAAAAGCAGACACAACGTCCATATAATACTGAAATACCTCACCATAATAGCCAAGATTTATTTTACAGTTCCAATTCCTGCTTCAAGAGTCTAGTCAGCTCTTCATAAGAATTTGTGATATATATCAATCTGTCATTAATGATAATGGTAGGAGTGGCAAATAGTCCCCGTTCCATCAATTTGTTGATGGTATGATTTACCCTATCATAATTCACCGCAGACAGCAGTTCTTGCTTATATTCTTCGACATCCAGACCCAGTCTACTGGCAGTAGCAAAAACAAACGCAGAATCGACCAAAGCCTCATGTTCAAAAATGGCATCATGAAACTCCCAGAATTTATTGTATTTGACGGCAGCTTCACATGACAAAGATGCAAGAGTAGGCTCATCGGCGAAATTAATAAAGCCGAATCTCACTTTATCCTTGTATTCACTATAAATCTGTTTCAACGTCTTTTCAAAGTCAACACAACGTTTGCAATCAAAGTCGGACGCTACAATAAAAGTGGTAGCAGCATTAAGATTCCCTCTATAATGTACATTCAAGTCACTAATAACACATTGAGGCTGTTTGGGAGGATAAAGATATCTTTTTATATCTGCTTTATTATACAGTGAATCTGCCAAATGCTGAATTACAGCAGCCCTTATATCATTTCTCAAAGAAATATTCCCTTCAATACTTCCTGAAGACACTTTGCTAAGCCTTTCTCTTGAATGGAGGACACGTTCATCTACTGAGCCGAACATCATAAGCAGGCTGTCTTCTTTACCATTTATCATCTCTTTTACATAATCATCAAGAAAAACATTGAACGTTTTCCCCACGGCAGCAGCTTCCTGCTCAATCAGTTTATGCTTAATCAAATCGTCCAAGGCTTTCAACTTTATTTCGTAAGCTGTATTCAATAAATCAAAAGTTTCCTGAGTAGTTAGTCGGGACAACTCTGAAGCACTGATTTCATAGCCATTCACTTCTGCCACAATGCTCTTGTCCCGATTGGAACAAGAGCACAGAAAAAAGAAATATAAAAAAATAAGATACTTCATATCGCTACGGCAGAGGGACTCTTCCAAAATTAGGATGATACAGATTTCTTAACACAAAGTCCTCCTTATCCGTATTCAAGACAACATAATATCTTGTATTATCTGTTCCTTCTATTCCATGCATACCCGATGATATACTTGAAGTATCTTCTTTATATCCTTTATAGTGCTTCAACCAATTTTTGTTACTGGAATCTTCATCATCAACATAAATTATTCCTCTATCAGTAAATGCTGGACCATCCAATAAAACCCCATATGTGATAGATTGTTTTGGACCAAGTCCAAAAGGTGGTGTCCATTGAGGACGAGGGTAAGGAGGATAGGCCCAAGCTAAAGCAGCATTAGTATCCACTATTGTATAACCAGCAAGATCTTTAACTGACGAAAATCTTGTATCAGTACTACTTATGCTATTCTTATTATGCTTATCATCACAATCATGATAACGAACAAGAACATCCATTGTACCACCAAACTGAGAATAATTTATATGATTAACAAGAAATACCCCACCTGGATAATACCTATTTGCTTCAGTCAAACAAAATTTAAAATTCACATTACCATTACCATCCACATATGTATCTCCCACTGGACCTGAAACTTTAGAATTCTGTCTAGTATCTTCTGCATCTAGATGAAGAGTTAACTCTTTGTACGTACCACATGAACCAACCTTGAAAACTCCTACTACGTCAGTTGTTGCGGCATAAGCTGTACGCATAACCCTTTCTTTAGCAACAGACAATCTGTTCATCAATTTCTGTTCATACTCATCCATCGTAGCCTGAATGGCCTGTTCGTCGGCTATTGTCTCAATTTTGGCAGAATCAGCTTCAGCGCTGGCGGCTCTGGTCGACAATTCATAATCCTCGGCAGCCCTGGCAAGCTCTGCATCGTTCTCCAATAAATCGTAGCTGTTGCTGCATGAGCAACAAGCCAGCGCGCCCAAAAAGGCGAACAGCAAATGTTTCTTCATTTTTTCTTGAATTATAGTGTTAGTACGTAAAATCCCCGTATAATACGGTATCTCCGATAGTAATTTCTATACGGTAAGCTTCTCCTTCATTTAATAAACCTGCTAAATTTAGTATTATCTCAGAAGTAGAAGTAGAGTACGAATCAGAAAGAATGGTTTCATTAGTAAAAAGGCTGGTAACTGAAACCTCAACATCAGCAGTACTCTTTAAATCTACTGATATTAATTCGTAATCCGAATTCAAATAAGCAAATACTTCGAATGGAATAGTAGAACGTCCTGCTTTCTCCGGAGAATTTTTAGAATCGTGCTTTTCCAATCTTATTTTCCTTTCATTCTTTTGATATTGTCCTGCATTTACACTCATAGAAATAAAGGAAAATAGACATAACAATAGTAGTTCTCTTGTCTTCATATTAATTAATTCAATGGTTTCGAGACAAAGGAAGATTACTTTCTTATACTAACAAAGAAAAAAGAGGTAATAAAGGTAACAACAACGGGTAACAAAAGTAACAAAGGAGAAGATATGCCATTGATTATCAACAATCAAAGATATGAGAGAACTGCTCAGCATCAATTTTGCCCTTAATACGGTTTTTCCTTACTTTTATGGCATCTGCAGAAACATTGGTGATATGCAGAATGACATCTTTGGGGCAACGAAGCAGAGACAACACACAATAAAGCAGGTCGTCATTCGTCAAATTGGGGTAACGTTCTTTCAGGTTACCCATGACATCGGCAAATGATTTCCGGATATTACTTACAATCAATGCTCTGTATGTATCTGCTATCTTGATTTGCATTGAAGGAGTGGCCTTCTTCAGTTCATCCAGTCTTTTACTTCCTGCCGTTGTTTCAAACAAAGACAGACAAATTTGAAAACGTTCTTTTTCCAATTTCTCCAGTTCTGCATTCCTGTCATCGGAAGATGCTTCGGTAACTTCACTCAGGAATATGGCTTCCGCACGGTTCTCCATCAATCGCTGCTGCAAATCTACATATTTCTTTTTCCTACGACCATCACGCCACAGATAAAGAATAATCAATATCGCTACCAGAACAAGAAAAGCGGCAACCAAACCTACAATAATCCATTGATTTCTGGCAGACAACTCGCGTTTATGCAACTCCACCAGATGATTATCCATCAGTTTATCAAGCTCTGCACGGTCATTCATCGCTTGGATAGAATCATAATAGATAAAGAAAGAATCAGCATACAAAGTAGACTCCTTCCATAATTTCATTTTCTTGTATTCCCGAAACAAGCAGTCATAAGACGATGCCTTTACATATATGTTGGAGGATTCAGCACCTATCTTCCAATAATAAATGGCAGAATCGCTTTGGTTTAAGTCACCTAAAATATCCCCTTTGGTAGAACAAGCTAAAGTATAATCTTTTTTGGAAGATTGATATGACAATGCTTTCGATATATAAAATTCAGCTTCGGCATATCTGTCTTGTTCATTATAGAGAGCAGCTATATCGCTACATATAGCAAATAGCAAATCGGAACGCTGAAGAGCAGAAGCCATTTCTAACACTTGCCGATAATACACCAAAGCACTATCCAATTGATATTCCACCAAGAAAGTATCTCCAATATCATTCAAGAGATAACAAGCCCGGGCAGAATCTTTACCCACACAAAAGGCATACCCTTTTTTATACATGTCTCTTGCGATAGAGCGCAGTTTTTGTCCACTATAGCAACTCCCTAAATGGGTGTACAGCATCGCCACGAATATAGAGTCCTTCTCTGGTATCAGTTCCAGCGACTTCAGATAGAGGCTTATCGCCTTCGGAAACTCTTTATTTTCCAGATAGACACATCCCCAATAGAAGTATGCTTGCGCCAGCCGTTCCTGCTTTCTGCCTCCGTCGTAATAGTCTACCGCTATCTGTATCAGCGAATCGTTCTCCAGCAGCACACAACTCTTGTATCGGGCTTGTGTCAGCAGCAACGCATACAAGGCGCGTTCTTCTCCCCGCAACTCGCGGGAATCCGGTATCTGTTCCAACACCAGCAAAGCACTGTCGGGATTGCTCCACATCATGGAATCGGCAGAAAGAAGCGCAGGATATACAGAAGCAATCTCCCTCCTGCAAGAATGACACAGAAAGACAAGGCCTGAACAAAAGCAGAAAATATATAGAAGGTGTCTCATATATCAGTATTATTGTCGTCTCTGCTGCAAAAATACATAATTTAAGACAGAATGCCGTCACTTCATTTCAATTTATAACTTACAAAGCACGGCTCTTTCATTTAAGGGAGTTATCGGGGGAGGTAGAAGGAGTTAAAGGGCGATAACTCCTTCTACCTCCCCTGATAACTCCCCGACTATGAACACCTCCTTCTGACTCCTGCAAATAGAATATTCGTTTGCTGGTAAACTACGAAATCATTTGTTAGTAACAAACGATTTCGTATATTTGCAGGAATCAATCCCCTAACAAGATGATCAGACAAGAAGAAATATCGGCTATATTGGATGCGCAAGCCGAGATATTCCGCAAAAAAGAAAACGGACTGACGCGCGAGGCACTGGCCGGCGTACCGGCAGTACCTTCGTTTGCCACCATCATCACCGGCATCCGCCGTTGTGGCAAGAGCACCCTCTTGCGGCAACTCATGTCCCGGAAGTACGACCAGGCGCTCTACCTGAACTTTGAGGACATCCGCCTTGCCAACTTCGATGCCGATGACTTCACCCGCCTATTGCGGGAGATAGAACGCCGCGGCATCCGCGTACTGTTCTTCGACGAGATACAGATTATCCCCAAATGGGAAATCTTTATCCATCAGATGCTCAATGCAGAATATACCATATTCATCAGCGGCTCCAACGCCTCGTTGCTGAGCAGGGAACTGGGCACCCACCTCACCGGCCGACACATCCCGATGGAGCTTTTTCCCTTCTCTTATTCAGAGTTCTTGTCGTTCAGAAACCTGCCTGCCGGTGAAGATTCGCTTTCGGCCTATATGCACGATGGGGGCATCCCGGAATATGTGAAGTATCATGCCGAGATTATCCTGAACACACTGATTGACGACATCCTGATACGGGACATCGCCATACGCAATTCGATAAAGGATGTGAACTCACTACGCGCACTTGCCGTCTACCTGCTATCCAATGTAGGCAACCTTGTATCGGCGGGGAAACTGACCGGGATGTTCGATATAAAGGCAACGTCTACCTTCTTGGATTACTTCTCGTTCTATCAAAGTTCCTATCTGCTGGAGTTCGTGCCCATCTTCAATTATTCGCTGAAGGTGCAAGCTCGGAATCCGAAAAAAGTATATGCCATGGACTTAGGGTTGGTGAACGAAGCTGCGGCCAACTTCTCGGACGCTACCGGGCATAAGCTGGAGAACCTTATCTTCCTGCATCTGCGCAGGCAACCGGGCAGCATCTGCTACTATAAAGACAAGGGGGAATGCGACTTCATAGTCAGCGAGAAAGGCAAAGTGTGCCGCGCCGTCCAAGTCTGCCACCAGATAACCGAACTGAACTTCACCCGCGAATACAACGGACTGCTGGAAGCCATGAAGGCACTCAACCTTACGGAGGGTGTCATCGTGACCACCAATCAGGCCGATCGTTTCGAAGAAGACGGGAAGACAATCCGAATGATACCTGCCAGCGAGTTCCTGCTCGGATAGCCAAATTAAGGAAATCAAAGGCTGCCACTTCCGTCCCGATACTTCGGAGCAGAAGGGCAGCCTTCTATATAAATAGCCGTAAAGCTACGCTGATTACTTTTTCAATGGATAATTGATAATTGACAATTAGGGGAGGCTATAGGCTGAAGGCGGCTTTTACCTTCTCCACATAGTCCAGCTTTTCCCAGGTGAAGAGCTCTACCTCTATGTCCTTGTCGCCTTCGTAGCGGCTACGGAAGTGCTTGACGACGGTCTGCGGCTCGCGGCCCATGTGTCCGTAGGCGGCAGTCTCCTGATAGATGGGGTTGCGCAGTTTCAGGCGGTCTTCTATCGCCTTGGGGCGGAGGTCGAACAGCTCGTCAATTTTACGGGCAATCTCACCGTCGCTCATATTGACGTGGCTGCGGCCATAAGTATCTACGAAGATATTGATGGGGCGTGCCACACCGATAGCGTAACTTACCTGTACCAGCATTTCGTCGGCAACGCCGGCAGCTACCAGATTCTTGGCAATGTGGCGGGCTGCATAAGCTGCGCTGCGGTCTACCTTAGAGGGGTCCTTTCCGGAGAAAGCGCCGCCGCCGTGGGCACCCTTGCCGCCGTAGGTATCTACGATAATCTTGCGTCCCGTCAGCCCGGTGTCACCGTGGGGACCACCGATTACGAACTTGCCCGTGGGGTTGACGTGATATGTGATACGGTCGTTGAACAGTGCCAGCACCTTTTCATGATGGATGGAAGCAATGACACGCGGCATCAGAATCTCGATTACATCCCGGCGGATTTGGGCGAGCATTTCCTCGTCGGCCTTCAGCTGGGCGGCATCGCTGTCGTCGGCAGGCTGTACGAAGTCGTCGTGCTGGGTGGAAACTACGATGGTATCGATGCGTACGGGTGTGCCGTTGTCATCATATTCGATGGTCACCTGGCTCTTGGCGTCGGGACGGAGGTAGGTCATCACCTTGCCTTCGCGACGGACATCTGCCAGCACTTGCAGGATGCGGTGTGCAAGGTCCAGTGAAAGCGGCATGTAATTCTCCGTTTCGTTGGTGGCGTAGCCGAACATCATTCCCTGGTCTCCGGCACCTTGTTCCATGGGGTCCTGTCGCTCCACGCCGCGGTTGATGTCGGGGCTCTGCTCGTGGATGGCGCTCAGCACGCCGCACGAATTGCTCTCGAACATATACTCGCCTTTGGTATAGCCGATTTTCTTGATTACTTCGCGTGCGATGAGAGGCATGTCAACGTACGCTTTGGTTTTCACTTCTCCAGCCAGCACTACCTGACCGGTAGTAACCAGAGTTTCGCAAGCTACTTTCGAACTGGGGTCGTAGGCCAACAGTTTGTCAAGCACAGCGTCCGATATTTGATCGGCCACTTTGTCGGGGTGTCCTTCTGACACCGATTCGGATGTGAATAAATATCCCATACTTCTAAATTAAAGAATGAATAATTAAAGAATGAAAAGCGGGGACCAGGTGAGTAGACATGCATATCCCGATGCTCGGAGCATCGTCAGAAAAGGATGTGTTTTAGCATTTTTTTCTGTGGTTGCAAGCTACTCAAATCTCTCCACATATCGTTTTTCGGAGGCAAAGATAAAAAAGAAATCTTGTATCTGCGCTACAGATAGCAGAGATTAACACTGATTTTGCAACAATTCCCCGATTGTCTTTCCCAATACCGGATGCACCACGCCTGAAGCAATCTCCGCCAACGGCTCCATCACGAAACGGCGTTCCTGCATCAGCGGATGAGGAAGTTTCAGTTCGGGAGTATCCAGCAAAACGGGAGTACCGTCATCGGCAAAACAGAGCAACAGGTCGATGTCTATCACACGGTCGCTATACACTGCATTGACAGACTTATGCGTACGCCCCATCTCCCGCTCGATTTCCTGCGTCGTTTGCAACACCTCCAAAGGCGCCAAAGCAGTGTCTACGCAGAGTGCGGCATTCAGAAAAGTATTATCGGAAGAAAAGCCCCACGGAGCAGTAGCATAAAAAGCAGATAGGGAAATCACTTCACCTATCTGCTTTCTTATCTTTTGGACGGCCATGCGGAGATTCTGCTCCTTATCGCCGAGATTGGTACCAAGACTGAAATAAACAACCATAATTACCGGTCTGTAATCAGCATCGCATCTCCATACGTACCAAAGCGGTACTCTTCCTTCAATGCCACATTGTATGCCTCCATCACCTGCTCGTAACCGCCGAAAGCGGCAACAATCATCAGCAGGGTACTGAGCGGCATGTGGAAGTTGGATATCATGGCATTGGCCACGGTAAAGTCGTACGGCGGGAAGATGAACTTGTTGGTCCAACCCTCGTATTCCTTCAAATGTCCGTCGGTGCTGACAGTGCTCTCGATGGCACGCATCACGGTGGTACCTACGGCACAGACTTGGCGGTTCAGGTCTTTGGCATGGTTCACAATCCGTACGGCTTCCTCGTTCACAATCATCTGCTCGGAGTCTGTCTTGTGCTTGGTGAGGTCTTCCACATCAATGTCGCGGAAGTTACCCAAGCCAGCATGCAGGGTGATGTAGGCAAAGTCAATACCCTTGATTTCCATACGCTTCATCAGCTCGCGGCTGAAGTGCAGGCTGGCGGTAGGCGCCGTAACAGCTCCTTCGTTGCGTGCAAAAATAGACTGGAAACGTTCGGCATCGTCCGGCTCTACGGGACGGTTGATGATACTGTGGGGCAGCGGCGTTTCGCCCAGCGCATAGAGCGCCTTCTTGAACTCATCGTGCGGACCGTCGTAAAGGAAACGAAGCGTACGCCCACGCGAAGTGGTGTTGTCGATAACCTCAGCCACCATGGAGTCGTCGTCACCGAAGTAGAGCTTATTGCCGATACGTATTTTACGGGCAGGATCCACCAGTACATCCCACAACCGGAGCTCTTCGTTCAACTCACGCAACAAGAACACTTCAATACGCGCACCGGTCTTTTCCTTGTTACCGTACAAGCGGGCAGGGAAAACCTTGGTGTCGTTGAAGATAAACACATCTTTGTCATCAAAATAGTCCAGAACATCCTTGAACATCTTGTGCTCAATCTCACCCGTCTTACGGTGCAACACCAACAGACGTGACTCGTCTCTGTACTTCGTGGGGTGCAAAGCTATCTTCTCTTCGGGAAGCTTGAATTTGAATTGCGACAGTTTCATAATTAGTTATGAGTTATAAGTTATTTATTATTTATATCAGTCTGTTTTAGTCATAAGAGGGTATGAGTTATCCGGCAGTATGCTACACTTCATAGCAAATAACTCATAACTTATAACTAAATATCTATCTCCTGCGCCTCTATCCACTCTTTAAAATCGAGGGGATTGAGGCAGTCTGCCAGCCGGACGTCGCCTACGCGGGTACGCTCCAGGGCGGTGAGGTGAGCGCCGCTCTGCAGGGCTTCGCCGATGTCACGTGCCAGGGCGCGGATATAGGTTCCTTTGCTGCATACTACGCGTACCTTTATCCACGGTTCGGCAATACCCAGCCCGTCGTCCAGCAGCTCTATCTCGTCGATGACGAGCAACTTGGGTTTCAGCTCTACCTCCTCTCCCTTGCGGGCAAGGTCGTAGGCACGTTTCCCGTTCACCATACATGCCGAGAAGGCGGGAGGCACTTGCTGTATCTCGCCGATGAACTTCTTCAGCGTCTCCTCCACCAGTCCGCGGGTGATGTGCTCCGTGGGATAGGTGGCATCTATCTCATGTTCCAGGTCGTAAGAGGGAGTGGTGGCACCCAACCGGATGGTGGCAACGTACTCCTTCGTGTGATACTGGAATTCCTCAATCCGTTTCGTGGCCTTGCCCGTACAGACTATCATCACCCCCGTAGCAAGCGGGTCGAGGGTACCGGCATGGCCTACTTTCAACTTCTTCTCCTTTATCCGCCGGCAGATGTGGTAACGCGCATGTCCCACAACCTTGAACGATGTCCATCCCAGCGGTTTATTGAAATAGAGGACTTCTCCTTCTTTAAAATTCATTGGCCTCTCCCCTAACCCCTCCCCGGTAGGGAGGGGGATAAAATGGTACAACTTAATATTTTTCTCTTATTGATTTCCGGAGTAATCAGTCTTTCCCCCCACACAAGGAGGGGACTTTAGCTTAATATGAGCGTTATGACACCGGCTATCGCGCAATAGATGGCAAAATAAATCAGCTTGCCCTTCTTCACAATATTTATCATCCACTTGCAGGCCAGGCAGCCCGAAACAAAAGCAGCCAGGAAACCTACCACCAGCGAAAGTGTCGGAATATCCCCTGCAACCGCCTCACCTTTCATCATCTTCATTCCATCCAGCAGTGCCTCGCCCAGGATGGGAGGCATCACCATCAGGAAAGAGAACTGTGCCAGCTTCGCCTTGTTGTCGCCCAGCAACAGACCGGTTGCAATGGTGCTGCCCGAACGGGAAAGCCCCGGAAGCACCGCGCATGCTTGTGCCAGACCGATGATAAAGGCATCCTTCATGCTGATGTTCTCCTTCTGCTTCGGCTTATAATAATAGGAGAAAGACAGCAGCAGAGCTGTCAGCAGCAGGCAGCAGCCCACAACGACCAGTCCCGAACCGAAAATGGCCTCTACTTCGTCCTTGAAAAATACCCCCACAATGCCGATAGGTATCATGGATACCAGTATATTGATGACGTAACGTGTCTCCTCGTTCATCTGCCACTTGAACAGTCCCTTGAAAATCCAGTCAATCTCTTTCCAGAGTATCACCAGCGTACTGAACACCGTAGCCACATGTACCACTATCGTAAAAGCAAGATTCTCCTCTCCCTCAATACCGAACAATGCCGAACCGATGGCGAGGTGTCCGCTACTGCTCACCGGCAGATATTCGGTCAGTCCTTGAATAAGCCCAAGGATAAGCGCTTCAAACCATTCCAATTTGTTTAAGTTTTTAAGTTCTTGAGTTGCCGGAGGGGCTGTCCGGAAGCTCTGTTACTACTTTCTTTCTGATTATTTTTCAGACGCAGATAACGCAGATGACACGGATTTCTAATATTCCAATCTGCGTCATCTGTGTAATCCGCGTCTGAAAGTTTACTCCTCTGCACGACAGCTTTTAGGCTTGCGCAGCACGGCATATATCATGAACACAAACCCCAGCAGGCAAACTACCGGAGCCACCTTGATGCGCCTCACACTAAAAATGTCCGGCTCAAAGGTCGTCGGGGTAGACACGGGGCCGGTCATCAGAAGAAAACCAATGATAACCACCGCCATTCCGATGCCAAGCAGGATAAAATTGGTCTTATCAAAAGCGAATTTCTCTTTACTCATCTATACATTTACTATTTTACTATTTACAATTTACTATTTGGAGGCTGCGATAACAGTACTTTCTCTCTATGCACTTCAAGGCGTTAAATATAATACAGTGTGCTTGCCTTCATCCTCAGATATTTGTTGATGGAAAGCAAAGCGCACAGCCACGTAATAAGTACACCGAACACCAGCACGGCACCCGACACCAGCACCATCACCTCGGGCGTAATCACCTTGACCAACTCCGGTTCGTAGGACACCAGCCAATAGGCGGCTCCCCACAGAATGCTGTCGGCTATGAAAGCGGCCAGCACACCTATCCAGAAATTGCGCCGCAGAAACGGACGACGGATGAATGCCCAGCTTGCTCCCACCAGCTTCATGGTGTGGATAAGGAAACGCTTGGAATATATAGCCAGACGGATGGTGTTGTTTATCAGCGCAAAGGAGATAAACGTCAGTATCACAGCCAGCCCCAGCAGCATCAAGCTGATATTCCTTATATTATCGTTCACGGCATCTATCAAGTCTTTCTGATAGAGCACTTCCTGGATATTGGTATTCTTTTTAATCAGTTTCTCTATTTTGGCGATGCTGTCCGAATTGGCATAGTCGGAATGCAGCTTGATTTCGATGGAGGCAGTGAAAGGATTGTAGCCGAGGAACTCTTGCGGGTCCGTACCCATCGCCTCAGTCTGCTCGCGGAGTGCCTGCTTCTTGGAAATGTATTCCGTCTGCTTCACAAAAGCCTCCTTGTCCAGCCTCTTCTGAAGCTTCAGGATGTCGCTCTCCTTCATGTCGTCACTGACAAGCACGGAGAAACTGATGTTCTCCTTGACGTACACGGAAAGATTATGAGCCGCGAGCACAAAGAATACGACCAGCCCCAACAGCAGTAACACCAGCGTCGTACTGATGCTGGACGTAATGAACTGCATGTCAAAATAGGATACCGAGTTATTCTTTGCTTTCATTATACCAATTATAAGTTACGAGTTACAAGCTACAAGTTATGTAAATCAGTCGCTATTAATCATTAATCCCTAATCCCTTTTCTCACCCTTTCTTCCTGAACACGTAAATCATGGAACTGCTGCGTTCCTTCTTCACCAACGCGCTGAACCAGGCCAGTGTACCGGTCACCATTCCCCGCAGGAAAGTACACGAGTGCCTCATGTGCTTTTCTGTCAGCATGGAGACGTAGAAGGCATCGAACGGCATGGGATGCCGCTCTGCCATGATGAAGCCATGCTTGGAACCGAATTGCTGGATGGTGCCCGGTGTGAAGTGCCACAAATGGCGGGGCACATCGTAGGCAGCCCAGTAAGCCCCGTATTTCTTTGCGTCGAAGGAGGAACAGTTGGGCACAGCTACAATCAGCACCCCCTTTTCAGTCAGCAGGGAGTGCAGGGTTTCCCACGTTTCGTTAAGGGGTTCCAGATGTTCCATGACATGCCATAGGGTGATGACGTCGAAACTGCCCGGTGCAAAATCTTTCAATGCCGTATGGGGTTTCACATCCAGATTGAAGTGTTCTTTGGCAAAGGCACGCGCCTGCGCACTCTTTTCCACAGCTTCCACCTGCCAGCCGCGACGCTGCATGGCATCGGCAAAGTAACCGGTCCCCGTACCCAAATCCAGCAGACGGCCCTCCTTGCGGTGTGCTTCACGGACCACAAGACGTGCCTTGCGTCCCAGCATATAGTTGCGCACCCAGTGGTACACGGAGTTCATCGCCCCCTTGCGGGTATCGGTATGTGAAATGTAATCAGGAGTTTCGTAGTAACGACCGATTTCAGCCTCCACGGGAAAGTCTTGCGTGAAAAGGAAACCGCAATCCCGGCAGCGGCACAAGTGGAACATTTCGCCCGAGGCATAATGGTCTACACATGTCAGGGCACGCTCCAAATGCGTTCCACCACATAACGGACAAGCTTTTATAGTGAGTTTATTCATCGAACGTTCTGCCAATAAGGAAGTGCAGCCCAAATGAAACAGACCACACTATACCTAAATTTGGTGCAAAATAACAAATAAAAAGTGATTTATAGGGCTTCCATTAAGGAGATTTAAGAAAACAAACGCTTACTCCGGCCAGCCGGCGGAACGAATGACCGACTGTTCGATATTAAGCGGACAACTGTCCGATAATGAACAGTTTTCGAAAGCATTTATTCATTGATTATCAACAACTTAAATATTTGGCATGGGAATTGACTATAATTAGGCGAAGGCGTTTGAGAAAAAGATTAGTTGGAATGCAACCTTTTAATCGGGAACAACGTCTAAAAGAAACAGAGTAAGTAACAACAATTAAAAATAAAGATTATGAAAACTACAAATTTATTCAAGGCAGTCGCATTCGTAGCAATGACTATCGTAAGCGTTATGAATACAGAAGTGAAAGCTCAGGAAAACAACTTCATCACCAATGAAGAAGTGAAAAACGAATTAGTAGTTGCCAAGACCATCTTTAAGCAAGACGGCGCACAACTTTACCGGCACATCCGTTATGAATACTCTTATGACGACCAGAAACGCCTGACCTGCAAGGAAGCCTCCAAGTGGGACGGTGCAAAAGATGAATGGATACCTTACTTTAAAATGACATACCAATATGGCAATGATGAAATCACCATGTCCTACGCACGTTGGAACGAGTCTCACAAGGCTTATGACAAAGACATGAAGAAAAGTGTGTATGAATTGAACGATGAAAACATGCCGGTAGCTTACAAACTCTACAACCAGGACGTTCCAAAGTCCGAATTGACCTTGGTAAGCTACAACAAGACCGACTACGTAGCGAATATTCTGGCCATGACAGAATAAAATTTAAAGTTTATAATATGGAAAAGCACGGACCGTGAGGTTCGTGCTTTTATTTTTATACCGATAGTGTCATCGAGACTGTACTCTGTCATATCCCGTCAGCCGGCTACCTCTTCTCCTTTCAGCGTAGCCGAACTGGATTCGGTAACCTTCACCATCACAAAATCGCCCACACGGTGCGTGCCACGGTCAAACACCACCACACGGTTCTGCTCCGTACGGCCGAACAACTGGTCGCGGCTGCGTTTGGAAACACCTTCCACCAGCACCTCGTACGTCTTGCCCACGCAACGGGCATTCGCCTCGGCAGAGAGACGGTTTTGCAAGGCGATGATTTCATTCAGACGGCGAATCTTCACCTCCTCGGGCACATCGTCCGGCAGATGCTTGGAAGCATGCGTACCGGGGCGTTCGCTGTACTTGAACATGAAGGCGGAATCGTATCCGCACTCCTCCATCAGCGAGAGGGAAAGCTGGTGGTCCTCCTCCGTCTCACTATGGAAACCGGAGAATATATCCGTAGATAAGCCACAATCGGGGATGATGCGGCGGATGGCTGCCACGCGGTCCATATACCACTCGCGGTCGTACTTGCGGTTCATCAGCTTCAGGATGCGGCTGCTCCCACTCTGTACCGGCAGGTGGATGTGCTTGCATACGTTGGGCATGTCGGCAATGACCTGGAGAGTTTCGTCGCTCATGTCTTTAGGGTGCGAGGTAGTGAAACGGATACGTACGCCCGGCGCTGCCTCTGCCACGGTGCGCAGCAGCATTGGGAAAGTAATCGTCTCTCCGTCCGGCTTCTCGAAGCGGTAGGAATTGACGTTCTGTCCCAGCAGGGTGACTTCCTTGTAACCCTTTGCCACGAGGTCGGCCACTTCATTGAGGATGCTTTCCACATCACGGCTACGCTCACGGCCACGGGTGTAGGGAACGATGCAGTAAGTACAGAAATTATTGCACCCACGCATGATGGAGACGAAGCCGGAGATGTGGTTTCCGCAAATGCGCGAGGGGATGACATCCCGATAGGTCTCTGTGGTGGAGAGCTCCACGTTCATTGCTTTCTCACCGGCCTCTACCGAGGCAATCAGTTCGGGCAGAGTAAGGTAGGCATCCGGCCCCACCACCAGGTCCACATGATGGTTGGTGATTAAGTCGTCCTTCACACGCTCTGCCATACAGCCCAGCACACCCACTATCAAGCCGCGTTTCTTCTTCTTGAGCGAGTGGAAGAACTCCAGACGGTTCAGAATCTTCTGCTCCGCATTGTCGCGGATGGAGCAGGTGTTCATAAACACTGCATCGGCTTCCTCCAGGGTGTCGGCCACCGAATATCCCGCCATCTGCATGACGGATGCAATCACTTCACTGTCGGCCACATTCATCTGGCAGCCGTAAGTCTCGATAAACAACTTCTTGTTGTCATCAGCAGTTGCAGATTTAAAGTCTGCTCCCGTTACTTTTTCCATAATTTCCTGTTTTTTAGCTCACCACAGAGGACACGGAGAACACAGAGGAAAGATTCAAAAAACACAAAAATAAAAAAGACTCAGCGTCCTCTGTGTCCTCTTGTGGTGAAAAAGTTTCAGCTGCAAAGATACGCCTTCGCCACTAAATTACAGATGAAAAGGCAAAAAATAACACTCAATAGTTAGAGAATGAGTTGTTTCTTATAATAAATGTTAATATAACGAACATTTTCAAGACTGTTATTTGGCATAAAGGATTTTATTTCACAAATTTGCGTAATGAAAGAAACATTAGATTTTTTCATAGTTAAGGTTTAGGTTAAAAAAAATAAGGGGAGCTGTGAAGCTGCCCTTTTTTCATGCCTAAAAATTGGCTGTTATTCAGATAAATTAGTTACCTTTGGCGGTGAAAAACTTAAATGAGTATGGATGGTATCTTACAGTTTCTGTTAATCGCAGGCATAATCGTTATCGGAGTTGTTAAGCAGTTCAAGAAAGAAGCAAAGAAGAACGCTGAGAACAGGCCTGCTATGCCTGTGCCGGAAAATGATATTGACGAAGACGCATTACCCATTCCTGAAGCCTGGGGAAAGACGTATGGCGGATTTATTCCCGAAGGTCCCACCCCCCAAACACCCTCCGCTCCGACAGCAAAAGAAGAATATCAATTCTCAGCTTCAAAACATATTTTTGGAGGAGATTCTACAAATACATCTCCCAAGCATACCACAACTCCTCCGAAACAGAAGATTTCTCCTCCTCCGTCCACTCCGCAAAAACCTGAAACCAATTCCGAATACTCCATTCATTCGGCAGAAGAAGCGCGGAAAGCCATCATTTGGTCGGAAATACTACAACGGAAGTATTAATACATGGAGAATTGAGAGTTGAAAACAGAGAGTTGAGAGTAACTCTTCCAGTAACTTATGAATTTTCACACAGGAAAAATAACTAAATACATTATGGCATTCAATTACATCTCGGCAGCGGAAGCTGCAAGCCTGATCAAACATGGCTACAACATCGGCTTGAGCGGATTTACTCCCGCTGGAACAGCCAAAGCCGTTACGGCAGAATTAGCAAAAATAGCGGAAGCTGAACATGCAAAAGGAAACCCTTTCCAGATAGGGATCTTCACAGGTGCCTCTACGGGTGACTCCTGCGACGGTATACTATCACGCGCCAAAGCAATCCGCTATCGTGCTCCTTACACAACCAATTCCGATTTCCGTAAAGCAGTAAACAGCGGAGAAATTGCCTATAACGACATCCACTTGTCTCAGATGGCACAGGAAGTTCGTTACGGTTTCATGGGCAAAGTAAACATTGCCATTATCGAAGCTTGCGAAGTAACTCCCGACGGCAAGATTTATCTGACCGCAGCCGGTGGTATCGCTCCCACCGTTTGCCGCCTTGCCGACCAGATCATCGTGGAACTGAATGCTGCTCACAGCAAAAATGCTATGGGACTGCACGATGTATACGAACCGCTTGATCCGCCTTACCGCCGCGAAATACCTATCTATAAACCAAGTGATCGCATCGGTCAACCGTATATCCAGGTAGATCCGAAAAAGATTGTAGGCGTTGTGGAAACCAATTGGCCGGACGAAGCACGCAGTTTTGCCGAGGCTGATCCGTTGACCGACAAGATTGGTCAGAATGTAGCCGACTTCCTGGCTGCGGACATGAAGCGCGGAATCATTCCGTCAACCTTCCTGCCGTTGCAATCCGGTGTAGGCAATATCGCTAACGCTGTGCTCGGTGCATTGGGACGTGACAAGACCATCCCGGCATTCGAAATGTACACGGAAGTTATTCAGAATTCCGTAATCGGATTAATCCGTGACGGTCGCGTGAAGTTTGGTAGCGCTTGCTCACTCACTGTAACGAACGACTGTCTGCAAGGTATTTATGATGATATGGACTTCTTCCGTGATAAACTGGTGCTCCGCCCGTCGGAAATCTCCAATAATCCGGAGATTGTACGCCGTCTGGGGGTTATCTCTATCAACACGGCTATCGAAGCTGACCTCTACGGAAACGTTAACTCTACACATATCGGCGGCACGAAGATGATGAACGGTATCGGCGGAAGCGGTGACTTCACACGCAACGCTTATATTTCCATCTTTACTTGTCCGTCCGTCGCCAAGGAAGGCAAGATCAGCGCCATTGTCCCGATGGTATCTCACCACGACCATACAGAACATGACGTAAACATTATCATTACTGAACAAGGCGTTGCCGACTTGCGTGGTAAGAGCCCGAAAGAACGCGCGCAGGCAATCATCGAAAACTGCGTTCATCCGGATTACAAGAATATCCTCTGGGATTACTTGAAGATAACTGATGGTAAGTCTCAGACTCCGCAAGCAACCCGCGCTGCATTGGCTATGCATGCGGAATTGGCAAAAAGTGGAGACATGAAGAATGTAGATTGGGCACAGTATAAGTAAGCTACGAGTTACGGGCTACGAACTACAAGTGTAAATCAGTACGAGCTATAAGAAACGAGCTACGAGTTCTGCGACATCAACGCAGCCACTCGTAGCTCGTAGCTTGTAGCTCGTAACTATTTTATTACTTCGTCACATACCGCATCCTGAAAAGCACGTGCTTTAGCTCCTGAAAGTACATTCTGATTCATGATGGCAAAAGCCACTTCATGCCCGTTTGCGGCACGCAAATAGCCGGCCAAGCAATTAATAGCTGTAAAGGACCCGGTTTTGGCATGTACATTCTTATGAGAGGGAGTCCCGCGTTGCATCCGGTATTTTAGTGTCCCATCCACACCGCCAATGGGCAAAGCCTTATACAACTTCTGAAAAACGTCCGTGCGCGAATAAGCAAACTTCAGGAAAGAAACCAGCAGATCAGGAGAGATATAATTATAATTGGAAAGTCCACAGCCATCAGCCAGTTTATAGCTATCCGCATCTCCTCCCAAAGCTTTTATCTGCTTACGAATGGCAGAAAGCCCGTCTTCATCCGAAATTCGTTTTTTACCGGTAGCTTGGGCACCCAAACGACAAAGCAAAGCCTGGGCATTCAGATTATCACTTTCTTTCATTATCTGATTGACTACATCTTGAGTGGAAGTCTCAAACAAAGCCATTTGCACTGAAAGGCTATCTTTCTGCAATTCGTTGAAAGCATAACCGGCGGGGCATTGGATACCTTTTGCTTGCAGGCGTTCAAGAAAAGTATGCATAAAGAAATCCTGGGAGGAATAGATATTCACCGTACCTATCCGCTTACTTTCCACGTTTCCTTTAATAATCACATTATTGCCATTCTGCAACCAATCCCGAGAAACACCGAAACGTCCGGCAGAAGGAGTACGGGACCGGGTTTCATTGGTCACAGTATAATAGGAAGAGGCGGGGACACATTCGATATTTGCCATTTCTCCTTTCTCACCCGGAGAAGCAGTTACGGTAACCAGACCTTTATTCAGCATCAACGGTGAGAGATAGGGTTGGTATGAGGCAGGCGTATCATCCCATGCCCAGCCACTTCCCCAATAGATGGAGTCTTTCATAGAAACATCACCGTATACGTTGCCTGCTATCACCGAAAAGGGGAAGCGGCTCACCGTATTCACCAGCGAGTCCAAAGCTTCATCATCAAATTCAGGATCATATCCACCGACAACGTATATGTCACCCTTCAGTGTATCCCGTTCAATCACTCCCTGATACCATACCTCCGTTTTAAAAGGTTCATCCGCATCGGGGCGGGCAAGGGCGGTAATGGTAGTCAGCAACTTCATGGTAGAAGCCGGACGGGAAAGTTTATCCGATTGATAGGTATATAAGGACTTTCCTGTAGTCAGGTCGTATACGGATATACCAACGTTGGAGCCGGTAGGAAGCTGATATTTTATCAGGGTATCCAGGCGGGAAGAGAGACTCTTAGCACTCGTATTCTGCCCCCATAGTACTATGGGAATAAATAAGAGAGAAAGAGTAAGCGACAAAAGATATTTTTTCATGTGCATTTAATTACTGATAAGTACTAATATTAAATTACCTGTTGAGGGAATTAGTACCTTTTGATATACTTACGGATCATATCTCAGCCGAATGAAATTCTGCAACCGGCTTTTCAAACTTTCCTCCACAGGCATGGCAGACATACTCCCAATGATTATTTCCCGGAGGAGTAGCCGCCAACAAAGAGGCGATGGCCGACATGACAGCCCGTAGCCGATGCTCTTTCTTCAACACAAACTTAATGTCGGACGAACCGCAGAAAGGGCAATATTTTAATTGCTCCGGGATCATCTCATTCTGTTCCAGCAAGCGAACGGCAGCTTCATAATCGGTTTCGTCAACCAAAACGTCCACTCCGGCAATATCATTGATGTAGCCGCGCAACAACGTAGACATATTCTCATTGTGAAGAAGGGAAGAAATGCCTTCATTCTCCAATGCTCCCTGAATGATGTGTGCCTGAGCAGCATCGTTACAAGTAATCAATTTTACAGTTTTCATCGTTCTAATATTTTATATGAGTCCTGAAAAGCGCTAAGAAGCGATTGTGATTATCATAATGCTTCCTTAAAGATTTCAGAAACCGTAGGATGGGGGAAAATGATTTTCTTCCATTCCGTAGTAGTCAGTTTCAACTCGATGGCCATACCTGCCAAAGTGATGATTTCGGAAGCCGGATTGCCCAGTACATGTGCCCCCACTATTGTTTCATCATCCGCTATCAGAAGCTTGCAAACTCCATTCACACCTTCATTTTCAGCGACGAAACGCCCGGAGTAGGCCATCGGAAGCTTTACAACCCGATAGTTGATACCTTTTAGTTGCAGAGCCTCTTCCGTTTGCCCCACACCGGCAATCTCCGGATTAGTATATACCACACCGGGAACAGCCCAGTAACTCATAGCATCCTTCTGGCCAAGTATGGTATGTACGGCTACTTCTGCCTCACGCACGGCTGTATGTGCCAACAACGAGAACCCCGTCAGATCACCACATACATATATGCCCGGAACAGAGGCCTGCATACATTCGTTCACACAGATATTTCCCCGTTCAGTCTTTCGTAAATCCAGGTTTTCGAGCCCGAATCCTTTTATCACCGGACGGCGGCCTACGCTCATCAATAATCTATCAGCCAATACAGCACCTGCACCTTCCGCATTCTCATAATTCACCTGTACCTGTGGTTTCCCATCATCGGAAGAAGCCTCAGCAATAGATACCACTTTTGTACTAAGCATAAACTTAATTCCACGTTTGGCATACTCTGCACGCAGCATAGCAGAAAGCTCCTTATCCATGCCGCCCAGAATTTCATCAAGCATCTCTATCACAGTGACCTGCACGCCCAGACTATTGAAGAAAGAAGCAAACTCGATGCCAATCACTCCACCACCGATAATGGCAAGTGATGCGGGAAGCTCCTTATTATCCAAAGCGTCGCGATGCGTCCAGAAAGGTACGGTATCCACACCGGGAATAGGCGGAACGAAGGTTTCCGAACCCGTACAAAGAATCAGGTTTTCACATTCGTAAGTTTCGCCACCACACTGCACGGTATTCTTGTCAATGATGGTAGCCTCTCCCTGCACGATATTTACACCGTGTGCCGTCAGTTTGCCTTTAACGCCCAGCACCAGCTTGCGCACTACCTTCTGTTTGCGGGCAATAATCTTCGGCAAGTCAAATGAGACTTCGGAAACATTCACCGCATATTTGGAAGCATGACGCGCAGCATCATACGTCTTTGCCGAATACAACAAGGTCTTGGTAGGGATACAGCCTTCATTGAGGCAGACTCCACCCAAATTCTGTTTCTCGAACAACACTACACTCAAACCGGCTTTTCCGGCTGTTTCGGCAGCAGTATATCCAGCAGGACCTCCACCGATAATGGCAACTTGGTATTTCATAGTCTTATTTATTAGTATACTTGTAAACTGCCTGCAAGTTAATAAAAACCTCTCTTATCTGCACAAAAGAATTATCCTTTCTTTGTCTTTTTCACCGTACGCTTCATCTTTAAGGCATATAAATTCAGCTCTATCGAAGATTCGGTTTCTGTTGTATCCCCTTTCTCTTCTACAGACAATAATTCGTGAAGTAACTCACTGCTGCGTTGGGTCAATGTTTTCTGTTTACCTTCATCTGTTTCTGTTGACAAGATATTTAGATTGCGGGAGAGTTCTCTTAAATGGGCAAAAGATTCTATAATGGCAAGAGTCGTAGCCGTAGCCCGGGGGCTTTTCAAAACGGTGGCAAGCATATAAAGTCCTTTTTCGGTGAAAGCTTTAGGGACCGCACGTACTTTGGAAGATAAATTTGTGGTCGAAATTTTCGACCGCAAATATCGTATCTCACTTTCATTCAATTCAATGATATAATCCTTAGGGAACTTATCCGGATTATTTCTCACCGCTTCATTCACCCGCTTCGTTTCTACTCCGTACAGCGTTGCCACATCTCTATCCAACAGTACTTTTTGTCCTCTCAGTTCTATCAGGCATGCTTCTATTTCCTGTTCTCTGATAACTTGTAATTCGTTTTCCATACTTTATATGTATTTTGTTGATTTAAAGACCTACAAGGTACAACTAATATTCTACAAAAAGCATCCTCCCCTATCTTTTTCTTACTAAAAAAACATACCTTTGTTTGCAGTATTTTCCAATAAAATACGTCTATAAACAAAAGCTATTTAAACGAACGAAACTAAAGATACATGAAACGAACAAACGTACTCCAAGCGCTAATATTCTCCATTGTCATCCTTTTCGGTGGAACAGCCTGTGATAATGCAAATGATGAACGTTTCTCTTCTACAGAAGAATTTACCGTCGAAGGCGATGCAAGCTCCATAGAGATTCCGATGACCAGAACCAACTGGATTGTGGCTTCCGTTATGTACCCGGATGGAGGCATCATGACAGATGAGAACGGGTATCCCTTGAAACTGGAGGGTATGGGTACCGTACGCTTCCATTGGGGCAGCATCACCCGCGACAAGGCAAAATCCCTGACTATACAACTGAATGACAACTTTGCAGGGGAAGAGCGCAGATTGATTCTCAAACTGAGTAGCGAACAAGGACTTTACTCAGAACAAATATTCATCCGGCAGAAAATATGCACCAATTACTATCAGATAGAATCCATCACTTACTCCCTGGATGAATTTGATGGAGTAAGAGAAGCCGGAACAAAGCCTTGGGGAATCACCTGGATAGACAGAACCGGTAGCGGAGAAGAAATAAAGAAAACTTCTTTTTTCCCCTTCTACAATGCTTTTACTGAATATTACTTCGACACCGATACCGGCGAATATCCCAAGGAATGGATGAATCCCGAAGGAGAAAGCCGCTATGTGGATATGCCGGGAAATATTGTAGACGGACAAATTATCTTCGAGCAAGAAAAACAGAAATACACCGACAGAGGAATGTACAGAGGTGAATTAAAAGATATTAGTTTCGAGGTGGACATGGTCGGCATGAAACAAAACAGGTATCAGGCTGATGTCTATTATAAGACCTTGCAAGTCAGTTACACTATGACCTTGTCAAGATCCGGCAGTGACACAAAGAAAACCATTACAGGTAAACTGCTAAAGAGTTACCCTTATGATTGTTCTCCTATACGCCATGAAGTCAGCGACCTGCCGCCGGAAGACGCATAGACGGTAAGTTTTCAACAATCTCCTCCCTGCTCACGGTAGGAGGTTGTTTCTCCGCTAACTTGCGACACACCAATCTGCCTATTTTCAAGGCTTCTTCTTCTGATGCAAAGGCTGTCCTCTCGCCTATGGCAGGTATATAAGGCTGATAAATCAGTGTATCTGCCCCGTAAACCACCACATATCCATACCCCCCTTCCACTTGCATGGAACGGCAGGATAACTTTTCTCCGGCAGCATTCGTACAACCGGAACAATAAGAAAGGCATACTGCCACAAGGGACAGCACACCTATCTTCACAATAAACATCAGCTTCATAAATCTTTATATAGCAAAAACACTAATCAACATCTTCCTGCTCATAAGGCAAGAGCTCATAGACATCATCAAAATAACTGGTTCCCGAAGATCCCGACAGAACAAAACCCCGCTTACCCGTGGAGAAAGATACCGCATAGGAACGCGATGAGCCTCCGGAGCTGACATTATGCACATTCGTCATCGGCGTATAGTCATCATCAGAGTCACCATACCACAAATCTTCTTCCGGATCATATACCCAATAATCACTGGTCACCCCACTACGGGTTCCTGTTGCGATATATCCCCTACCGTCTATAACGAAAGATACGGTACCCGCACGGGTAATGGCATAATCGTCATCATAATCTTCATCGCTATCATTATCGGCAATGTCGCGCAACTGTTTCCAATCGCTACCGTCGAACTTCCATAAATCGTCTACCAGAGTACTGTTGTTTTCCCCACAACAGATGTAAGCCACATCATCTATAACGAAAGCTGTACCGTACCGGCGTTTATATCCACCGAATCCATTCACGATTGTCCATTGCTGTCCGGTAGCAGCATTAGGGTCGAAGCGATAAAAGTCTTTCAGGTAGTTGTCATTATAACCCGTACCCACATAGCCATATTCTCCGATGGAAAAAGCCAGTGCGCCATAACGTGCACCTCCGCCAAAGTCATCTTTCTGCGTCCAGGTGTCTGTATTGGGATCATACTCCCAAGTATCTGCCAGGTTCGTAGACTCATTTTTCTGGACACCGGTGGTAATGTATCCTTTTCCATTCAGAGCAAACGAGGCTGCACTGTGGCGACCTTGTGCCTCATCGGGCATATCGGCACATTGTGTCCAATAATCATTGTTGATGTCGTACATCCAAAGGTCCTTCAGGTATGTCTTGTTCGTCCCACGGAAACCGCAGCACAGATAGCCTTTATTATCGATGGTGAAACTATTGGCTTGTCCCCGTGCAACACCGTCCAGGTCCGACCTTCTCATCCATACACCCTGGGTGTATTCATCGTCGTCCGTACAACTGCCGGCCAGGCATCCAACCGCCAGCAGCATCATTCCAAATAATAGTCGATTCATTTTTTCTTCAGAACTTATTTTGATTACTATATTTTTGGTAGCAAAAGTAGGCGGCAGGCACTTCATCAGCAAATATAACCGACAAACAGCACTAATTTTTCGGTAAATAGCTTTACCGATAAAACCCGCCCGATAGCCGATTTTAATAGGAAGATATGGAAGATTTCATTTTCCTTTGCGAAAGAATTTATAAGCTACAGGCTACGAGCTACGAGTGGCTGCGCTATCATACCGAAAGGCACTCGTAGCTTGTAGCTTGTAGCTTGTAGCTCGTAACTCGTAACTTGTAGCTCAAAAACACTATGAACAATGAAAAAGTTATTGTATAGCCTGATTATAATGATCGCCGCCATCTGCGCCTGCCAGGACGAAAACTCAGAACTGGGCAAAAGCTTGGTCGACAGTTCTTTCTACAATATATATGTAGACACTTGCACCGTGGATATCAGCACCATTCTTATGGACTCCATAGAAACCAGGGGAGACAGTATCTGCCAGCTGGGACATTACAAGGACCCGTCATGGGGCGAAGCCTCTGCCACCTATTATGCCGAATACTCCGCAAACAGTTTCACTCCCAACGAGAACTACAGCTATAGCTTCGACTCACTCGTACTACGGATGACGCCCTCCGGCCACTTCTGGGGCGATACGCTGACGCAGCAACGCATCTCCGTATACCGGCTGAAACAGCCCATTTATCTGGATGATGACGAAGATTTATACACCACCACCGTATTGCCCACCGAGGGCACTCCCCTGTTCAGCTTTGCCTTCACTCCACGCCCCGGGCAAAAGAAAGAATTAGAGATACGTCTGCCCGACGAACTGGGAAAGGAACTGCTGACGGACCTCATAGCCGAAGAAGACTATTTCGACAGCCAAGATAAGTTCAAGGAGAAATTTCCCGGACTGGCCCTCGTAGCCGAAAGCAGCGGTGAATGTATCACCGGATTCCAGGTAAATGATTCATCCATGGCCATCACCCTGCATTATAAAGAGATAACCAGCCAACGCACGGAAAAGGAACTGGTATTCAGCGTAAATACGGACTATGCCTACACGGGTATTCATCACGACCGGACCGAGACTTCCCTTGCCTCCCTGGAAAGCGGAATAGAAAACCTTATCCACTCCTACGATCTGGACAAGCATGCGTATATGCAGGGGCTAACCGGACTCTACAACCAGATAGAGTTCCCCTACCTGAACAATTTGCAGGATGCGGGAGAAATCGTCTCCATAGAAAGCGCCACCCTCTACCTCTATCCGCAGGCCGGAAGCTATAACAAGTTGAACCAGTTACCGGAAGACATCCGCCTCTACATCACGGATGAAAACAATGTACTGGAAGACTATGTATATGGCAGCGACGGTGTAACGGTACAGACCGGCAATCTGAGTGTGGACGACATGTTCGGACGGGATACCTACTATTCTTTTGATGTAACCGAATTCATCCGCAACAACTTCGGCACATGGGGCATCAAACGACAGAAACTGCTGCTGAGTCTGCCGGACAATGAAATGACAACGACCTTCAATCAGATCATCTTTGCCAACGACCCCGATCAGGAGAGGCAATGCAGATTAGATATCAGATTTAAAATATACAACGAGAAATGAAACATCACCAACGGATTCCCCTTATGCTGTGCAGTTTATGTGCAGCAAGCCTCTCTGTCGTAGCCCAGAACACCACCAACCTGCCTACTTCCATGTATGGAATAGGTGAATTGAGCACCAGCGATGGCGGACGCTACGCCGGAATGGGCAATATCGGCATAGCCCTGAACAAGCCCGGCTTCCAGAACACTCTGAACCCGGCAGCCATCACCCGAATGGACAGCACCTGCTTTATATTCGATGTCGGCGCATCGGCTTCGTATGCCCGTTATTCTTTCCAGAACGATCACAGTTCCAGCTTTATGGGCAATCCCAACCGCTTCAGCATAGGCTTCCGTGTATTGCCACGCTGGTATGCCATGGTGGGTGCTTCGCCTTACAGCAGCGTAGGATACGTCATCCAGACCGAAGAAGAGGTGGAAGGAATGCCCGGAAGCTATACTTATTCGTTATTTGAAGGATCGGGAGGCTTATACCGCTGTTATCTTACCAATGCCTTTGCACTGACCAAAAATCTGTCGGTAGGCGTGAATCTGGGCATCATACTGGGAACAGTTACCCAAAGTGAAACACAGGAGAGTGCCATTGTGGAGTATGAATCTTCCAAACGTGCCTTTTACGCCGATTTCGGAGTGCATTATGAATTCAATACCACCGGAAGGCAGAAGTGGGCGGCCGGGTTAGTGTTTGCTCCCTCCCTTCAAATCAGCCACGATAACAGTCTGACTTATAGTAACTCCTCTACCAGCGACAACCTTGACAAGAGTTACCATAGCCGGACGCAATACCTGCCCATGCACATCGGCAGCGGAGTGTCCATGACTACCGAACGTTGGGTGGTTACCGCCGACTACAATTACCTGGACTGGAGCCGTAACACTTCATCCTACACTTCCATGAAATATGAGAATCAGCACAAGATGAATATCGGGGGAGTTTATACCACAAATCCACGCTATCCCCGGTCCACTGAAATAATGGGAGGGGTAGGCTTCAGCAATTCTTATATAAATCTGAGAGGTGGAAAAATGAAGTATCTGGAGGTCAGTGCCGGGGCAAGTTTTCCTATCCGCTACTCCTACCTTTCATTGGGCGCCACCTGGCGGAAGCAGATAAATTCACGCAGCAGCCTGATGCAGGAAAGTCGTTTTAGCGTAAACCTGAATCTTACGTTCGGAGAAAGAATATCACGGGCAAAGCTGAAATAAGAAGCATAACTATCTGTATGATAGAGAACTTGGTGTTTCACTAAGTTCAGTCGCAGTGAAACACCAGTTCAGTCGTAATGGGAAGTGCTTTCAGTCGTAATGGGAAATGCCTTCAGTCGTAATGGGAAATACCTTCAGTCGTAGTGGGAAGATATCCCACCACTGTATCGATGCGAGCTAATTCCGGAGACAAGCATCGCAACAGGTTAAAGAACAGAATAATCAGCAATATAATTCTTCAGCTTCTTCCGGTAAACCTCTCCGATAGGAATACTTCTCTTGTCCAAAGCAATCTTGCTGTTTTCTATGATGCGTATGCAGTCTTTGCGTATAATAAACGAACGGTGAACGCGTATGAACTCATCAGAAGGCAGTTTCTCTTCCATATACTTCATCGTGCACAGACTCAGCACAGGCTTCGGTTCGTCCTTGCTATAAATCTTCACGTAATCGCCCAACCCTTCGATATAGGAGATCCTGGATATATCCAGGCGGAAAATCCGATTGTCGGACTTCACATAAATCACCTTGGGCGTTTCCGGCTGGCAAGTTTCTGTCTGAGACTTTTCGGGAAGAGCGGTAAGCGATATTCCCGTTTCACCTTTCAGGCTGAACCAACGCGAAGCCTTGTTCACCGCTTCAAAAAAGACCGGAAAACTGACTTCGGATATCAGATAGTCCAATGCATCCAGCCGGAAACACTCGGCGGCATACCGGGGAGTATCCGCAATAAATATGACACGGGTGTACGGAGAGAGTAGTTTGCTGAATTCCATCCCGTTGATGCCCTCCGTTTCTTCCTGCCCGATTCCTACAAAGTAAAGGTGTACCTTATTATCATAATAACCCTTCAAAGCCTCAATAGGATTACTGTACTTTCCACACAAAGCAAGAAAGGGTGTCTTGGCTATGAACACTTCTAATTGTTCACTCACCTGTCTGTCGGCATGCAAAATAGCACAAGTCAAATTCATCATCATTTCTCTTATTTTTAGAAATTAGACGGACGACTCTCGGGAAGGCTGCAACAGGTGAATGGAGAATTAGTATTTCTTCACTTCATTTAAACGATTAGTAAGGGTTTTTATGAACATATCTTCCTTCACCGGAAGTAGCACGGCACATTTTCCCTTCGTTCCGTACTTCACCAGCACATAGCGCATCACGGCAAAACGTCCTATTTTCATGGACGAGGCCCGTTCCACAGAGATAATGTCTTTCAGGGATATTTCCTCCGAACGGGAAAAACGTCCGTAAAAAAGGAGGAGTTTGTCGTCCGTGGTCAGCGTATACGTAGTATGAATGAGGCGCTCGATGGCGATGACGAGCAGGAGCATAAAAAGGATGGCCATGACGGCATGCTGCATCCACATGGCATAAACAACGATAATCGTTGTCAGCACTAAAAACAAATATTGCCCTATAGCGATGCGGGCATGGAAGATACGATTCATTTTGTTCTGTTTTTGCCGCTAAGATAGGTATTTTTGCGGAACGACAGGAGTTATCCTTCCAATATCTCCCGCAATTTATCGCCCAACAGCTTTTCTTCCTCCAATCTCATCTTCCAGCATACCGACTTACGGAACATATACACCTGCTCGGCCGGCAAACAAAACAGTTGCTCAATCTCATCTACCGACTGCCCAACGGCAATCAGCATACAGAGCAGTTCCTCGTCTTTCGTAACACCGGGAACCAGCTTCTGCACCTTTTTTATAAAGCCTGGATAATGAAAAATAAATATCTCGCGGAAAACGGCTCCACGCGCTCCGCAAAGCATATCTTTCGAAGCATAGGGCGATTCATCGGAAATCATCTCTATCAAAGCCCTACTGATTTCTTTCATACACAATCGTGACATCTTTTCCACCTTAATTTATTATTTGGTTAGTCTTCTATAGACTGCAAATTTGCAGAAACTATAAGATTAAACCATAAATAACCAATGTACAATCCAATATACAAAAATGTATCTCTCTCATTATCAAGCCCGATAAAACATAAAAAAATAGAGGTAGCACTTATTTCTTTTTTAAAATGGAATTGTATCTTTGTCCGGCAAACCAAATAAACCTCCAATTTATGAAGATAAAAACACTTATATTACTCCTCATACTGTCTGCCGGAGCCTGCACCGCCCCCACACATTCTTCAGGCAGTCAGGACACACAGCAATGGCAGCAGACTATCCAACAACTGAACACATTACTGAAAGAGAGAAAGCATCAGGCAGCCATTGACGAAGGCAAACAAAAGATATCCGAATTGTTAGCCGTAGCAGATCATACCGAGCCTAAAGATACAATGGTCAAATACGCCCGGCAGATGATCAACTTATTCTATTTCAGCTATCTGGGCAGCAAGCAATTCCGTCCCGGCATAGAATATCTGGACAGTCTCAACAACGCTCCCTTTCTGCAACAGCATTGCAAGCATGAATTGTTATCCACCCGGGCAGGCTTGCACCAGATGTACGGAGACAATGAGGCAGCTATCCGGCTGGCAGACGAATACTTGCAATTACCCGAATACGATGATGCCGACCGTTACATTCCACAAGCCGAAATTGTCAGCGGAGTTTATATCTATTCCGGTAACGACGTTCCCCAAGCCATCCGACTCCTGGAGAAAGCGATGGAATATTACCATCAGGGAGGAAAATTCCACAATATGCTTCGCATCATATCCCGGCTGGGCATCTACTACCGCCTGGTCGGTGAATACGAGAAAGCGGTAGCCACCAACCAAGAGGCCATCAACAGCTACAATGACAGCATAGCCCCGCCTAATATCGTGATAGCCTATGGCGAACAGGCCAACCTCTATGCCGAACTGGGCATGTACGACCGTGCCTTAGAACTGAATTCAAAAGCCCAATATTATTCACTCCTGAAAGACAGCTTCGGACTGGGCGATCTCTATCGCTATCGTGCAGAAATATTCCGCAGAATCCAGAATAAAGATTCTGTATTCTACTATCTGAACCAGGCTGGGAAAATTTCAGCCGGACAGGAGAGCTTTAAAGGTGTGTTTGTCAACAAAGTCCTCACAGTAGACAGCTATCTGGACTATCCGGACTCTGTACAAAAAGCATTGCAGCTTACAGTAAGCATTTGTCCGGACAGTACCCGCATGCCTCAATGGGCCAGATATGACCTGAACCTTCATTTAGGACGTGCTCTGCTGGAGACAGGTAAGGCCTCACAAGGAATACCTCTTATAGAAAAGGCAGCCCGTGGATTTGCCCGGATGGACATGATTGGAAAAGAGAAGAATGCCAACCGGATACTGATGGACTACTACCGGAGGATGAGAATGGACGATGCCTTCTTCCGTTGCTACGACCGCGACCAGCTCTTCGCCGACTCCCTGAACCTGGATGAAAAGATACGTGCCGTTGCCGCCGCCAACATCCGGTTTGACGCCGAGCGTAAAGAGAAGGAAAACAAGTTGCTTTCCGCACAAGTGGAGCTGCAACAACATCAGTTGTTCTTCAATATATACATCTCCATTGCACTGTTGTTGTTACTTATCATTTCCATTGCCTATTTTATCACCAAGAGGAAAGCGAACCGCCTGTTACTGGAAAAGCGTAAACAGGAAATACAAAAGTTAATGGCCCGTCAGCAAGAACTGAACCGGCACAACGAATTATTAGCCGGACAGATAGAGCAGGCAATGGCGGCCAACAACCTGAGCGCCGTCAGCCAACTGACCGGACAAAGTCTGCTCAGTAAAGAAGACGAAAACACCTTCAGAAAATCATTTGCCGCCATTTATCCGCTTTACTTGCCTAAGTTACGGGAGAAATATCCGCAACTCACCCGCAACGAGGAGCTACTGGCCATGCTCATCTGCATGAATCAAAGTACGGATGAAATAGCCTTGATAATGGGCATCAATCGGAGTAGTGTCAACATGATCCGTTCGCGTATGCGTAAGAAAATAAAGCTTACAAAAGATGAGTCGCTGGATGAGGTTATAAAACAGTACTTATCATAAAATCGTGAATTAATATACAGGAAAAGTACAAGCAACCCAGTTATTTTGTAGCTTTGCAGTACTTAAACATACGAAATATGATTAAAGAGTTCGACTTTTTAGTAATTGGTTCCGGTATAGCCGGTATGAGTTTCGCTCTGAAAGTGGCTCATAAAGGTAAGGTAGCACTCATCTGCAAGACGGAACTGGAAGAAGCCAACACCTTCTTCGCCCAAGGGGGAATTGCCTCAGTAACCAATACACTGGTAGATAACTTCGACAAGCACATTGAAGACACCATGATTGCAGGCGACTGGATCAGTGACCGCGCCGCTGTGGAGAAAGTGGTGCGCGAGGCCCCCGGACAAATCAAAGAACTGATAGACTGGGGAGTGGACTTCGACAAGAACGATAAGGGAGACTTCGACCTCCATAAAGAAGGCGGTCACTCCGAATTCCGCATTCTGCACCACAAAGACAATACAGGTGCCGAAATACAGGAAAGCCTCATCAGAGCCGTAAAGACGCACCCCAATATCGAAATATTCAACCGCCATTTTGCCGTAGAAATCATCACGCAGCATCACATGGGTATCATCGTAACCCGCCATACCCCGGGCATCAAGTGCTACGGAGCGTATGTACTGAATGAGGACACGGGCGAAGTGGACACTTTCCTTTCCAAAGTAACGCTAATGGCTACGGGAGGTGTAGGTGCTGTTTACCGCAACACTACCAATCCGCTGGTTGCTACCGGAGACGGTATTGCCATGGTCTACCGTGCCAAAGGTTTCGTACAGGATATGGAGTTCATCCAGTTCCACCCCACAGCGCTTTATCATCCGGGCGACCGTCCCTGTTTCCTGATTACGGAAGCGATGCGCGGATATGGTGCCGTATTGCGCAATATGGGTGGTGAAGAGTTTATGCAGAAATATGATCCGCGTCTTTCTCTTGCCCCGCGTGACATCGTGGCACGTGCCATCGACAGCGAAATGAAGCAACGTGGCGACGACCATGTATATCTGGACGTCACGCACAAAAATCCGGAAGAAACCAAGAAGCACTTCCCGAATATCTACGAAAAGTGCCTCAGCTTAGGCATCGACATCACCAAAGACTATATCCCGGTAGCCCCTGCCGCACACTACCTCTGTGGTGGCATCAAGGTAAACCTGAACGGAGAGTCTTCCATCAATCGCCTGTATGCCGTAGGAGAATGTTCTTGCACAGGTCTTCACGGAGGCAATCGTTTAGCTTCCAACTCTTTGATTGAAGCGGTTGTCTATGCCGACGCTGCCGCCAAACATGCGTTGAGCGTGCTCGACCGCTATGAGTTCAACCACGAAATACCGGAATGGAATGCCGAAGGAACAGTGACCAACGAAGAGATGGTGCTTATTACTCAGAGCATGAAAGAAGTGAACCAGATTATGGGAGCCTATGTAGGTATCGTACGAAGTGACTTGCGTCTGAAACGTGCCTGGGTACGTTTGGATATGATATATGAGGAGACGGAAGATCTCTTTAAACGTAGCAAGGCATCCAGGGCGATTTGCGAACTGCGCAATATGGTCAATGTCGGATATCTGATTACACGTCAGGCAATAGAACGCAAGGAAAGCCGGGGGTTACACTATACGATTGATTATCCGCACGCAAAGAAATAGGATAAGGACACCCGTTGGCGGAATTAAGGAGTTATCTCCTTTATTAATGCCGAACGCCCGGATGTTTCTTCAAGCGAAACACCCGGGCGTTCTTTATCGTAGAAATAAGAATTTCTTAATAGTTTTCTTTCTTCACTTCGAAGTAAGCCTGCGGATGCAAACATGCCGGGCAAACTTCAGGAGCTTCTTTACCTGTGAAGATGAAACCGCAATTACGGCATTGCCATACTACTTCACCTTCTTTAGCGAATACTGTAGCATTCTCGATATTGTTTACGAAAGCCAGGTATCTTTCTTCATGACCTTTTTCGGCAATTGAGATGTTGCGGTACATAGCAGCGATTTCATAGAAACCTTCTTTTTCTGCCACATCAGCAAAGTGAGGATAATCCAATGACCATTCTTCGTGTTCACCGGCAGCAGCTTCTTTCAGGTTGTCCAATGTAGTGCTGATGACACCGGCAGGATAGCTTGCAGTGATTTCCACCATACCGCCTTCCAGATACTTGAACATACGTTTAGCGTGTTCTTTTTCCTGGTCAGCCGTTTCAGTGAAGATAGCAGCGATTTGTTCGTAACCTTCTTTCTTAGCCACACTTGCAAAGTAAGTGTAACGCATTCTTGCTTGTGATTCTCCTGCAAATGAGGTCAACAGATTCTTTTCTGTCTGAGTTCCCTTAACACTTTTAGCCATAGTTCTTTTTCTTATTTAGTTAGTAAATTACGTATCAATTGTCGTTAGTCATTCTTATTAACAACACAAAAATAAGGATTTTGTTTGATATTTACACACTTTTTATTCATCGGATTTGTCTATGCAGGGATAGATAAAATCTATAATCAGCAAATATATCCGAAGAAAACCTTATCTTTGTATTTAATCATACATAAATACTTCCGACTATGAAGACAATAGCTAAATTATTTATCTTCTCATTCATAGTAATGGGAATCACCTCTTGCTACACCGCAATTCCGCTAAAAGAAGGGAAATCTGAAAATAACACGACATATAAGGTCAGCTATCTTTTCGAACATGACGGATGCAGGGTTTATCGCTTTTATGATAGGGGAAACTATGTCTATTTCACTACCCGGGGAGATGTCACTGCCATCAAGAATGATTCAACTGCACATCGGACGGTCACTATCTATAAAGATACTATTTATTCCGGCAACGACGAAGTATATCCTTAATTTAAATTCTCTTCCACCGAAGATATTTTTTCCAGCAATAACCTGCTAATAGCAAGAATAACCGGCATCATTATCGAGCGGTGAATGGCGCAAGGTTTTCTGCACCATATCCTCGGCTTCGTCTTCGTCGCACAGCAACCGGAATGCAAGCGGCTGAAAATCAGAGAGCAGAAGAGAAAATGCATTCGTATCTTCTCTTCTGCTCCTGACTATAAGCTCTTGTATCTTTTCTTGGTTCATCATTATAACATCTTCGTTTATTAATGATACGTAAGAAAATGCATCCGGTCGATTGTTACCGCAAATATAACCTACAAAAAGCTTATTTTTCTATTAAATCAAGGGAAACTCAGTTCTTAATAATCTCTTTCTCTACAATTACTTCTTTCTCATCAGCAGATGGATTCACCATTCCGGCTACTTCCGCTGTCGTCTTCGGTTTCACAGTAACCCCTTCTTTGGTTTGTTCCACATACGCCATACGCCCATCCGGCAAGTAATACAGATAATCGACACAAACACTTCTACGGCCTGTGGCTCCTGATTTTCCGTTCAGGGTAAGCGTTGCATTATGATAGAACAGATAACTCTGACCTTTGAATTCAATGATTCCCGGATGTATGGTAAAGCTGTTCTCTGCCATTCCCGTCAGAAGTCCACGATATGTCCACGGTCCCTCCATACTTGGTGCCGTCGCATAGCTTATCGTCTCACGCCCTTTACCCATTGAAGCGTATGTCAGGTAGTAAAGATTCCCATGTTTATGAATCCATGGTCCCTCTACAAACTTCGGCATTTTAAGTATTTCAATAGGTCCATCCAGTTCTATCATATTAGGTTTAAGTTTCACCAAGAAACAAGTTCCGTTACCCCAACTCATCCAGGGAGTGCCGTTATCATCTATAAAAACCGTCGGGTCTATATCATTCCACCATCCGCGCGGTCCATTAGGAGTCATATCATCCGTCACAAGCGGAGTACCCCGCGGGTCGACAAAAGGTCCTGTCGGGCTATCCGAAACGGCAACACCCACTACTTTACTATTGTACGGCGATCCCGCTTGTACTGTTGTATAATAATAGAATTTCCCGTCTTTTTCCACAACTTGAGATGCCCATGCCTCGCCTACACCCCATGAGAAATCCGTAGGTTTAAGCACACTTCCATGATCTGTCCACGTCTTCATATCTTTGGTGGAATAGCATAACCACTCCGTTATGTTAAAGTCCTGCCCTTCTTCCGCTTCATCATGGCCCACATAGAGGTAAAGCGTGCCATTGTGCACCATCGGTGCCGGATCAGCCGTAAACTTATTTAAAACGACCGGATTCCCTTCCGGAGTAAATTTCACTTCATTACTTTTCCCGCCCAAACCGGACAAGAGCAGATATAAGCTAAAAGCCAAAAGACCATTTTTCATAATAAAATAACTAAGTTATAATTTAATAGATTCATTGAACTGGTTTAAACTTATAAAGCAGCACACCATGAGCCGGAACATTCAGGGACAATGCTTCCCGTCCGGCATCCAGTGTTTTTATGTCTTTTTGCCTCCAAAGGTCACGGACAGTCTGCTTACCTGTAATGCCCAGTTTATCAAAATCCCGGAAAGAGAGCTCCGCCTTTTCACGATCAAAATTACAGAATCCCACCGCTTTACTGCCGTCTTCCAACTCCTTCACATAAATACGTAGTTCTCCTATGGCATGTACACACGTAGCTTGTTTGCCCAAAGGATCCTGATTGACAGCAATAACCTCATTATTAGTCAACAAACTGAAAGTGAAGTCATCCATCTTTTCCAAGTCGCAACCTATCAGGAGGGGGGCAGAAAACAAGCTCCAAAGACTAAAGTGAAGATATTGTTCATCGGGTTTAAGCTTGGTTTGGAGAGGATTTCCCCAACCTACAATACCAACCACCAGCATATCCGGATCATTCCAGTTACCCGGTTTTGCCCAAGCTGCCGCCTTGTCTTGGGCAAGAGCGATACTTTTTACACTTTCCCAGGTATCAGTGATGTCATTAGTTGTACGCCAGCACTGACTTCCGACAGCATCTCCCCATTCCCAGACGTCTCCCATACCATATTGGCACAGGTTATACACAATATCACGGGGTTGTTGGCGTAAATAGTCGCCCATGATTTTAAACGGTTTCCTACCGGCAATCGAATCTCCGCCTCCTTGAAAAGCTAAAGAAGATACGCTATAGGGATCTTTCTTCAAATCACGGTCGAGTACTCCTCCATAACTGCACCAGTCGTATTTCAAATAATCAATTCCCCATTTGGCATACATGTCGGCATCCTGTTTCTCGTAGCCATAGCTACCTACACAGCCTCCGCAAGTCCACGGGCCGGGTGAAGAATAAATACCCACCCTCATTCCAAGTGAATGGATATAGTCAGCCAATCCCTTCATGTCAGGGAATTGGGCATTGGTCAGGATGTTACCACGGGCATCGCGAAACTTTCCGCTTCTGGTCCGGTCATTGGGGTCCCGGTGATGTTGCCACGAGTCATCTATATTGATATAAGTCCAGCCGTAATTAATCAAACCGCTTTCTACCATGGCTCTTGCCGCCTGCTTCACTTTCTCGGCCGAAACTTCGTGCCCGAAGCAGTTCCAACTGTTCCAGCCCATCGGCGGGGTAAGAGCTATTCTGTCGCCACATTCAATGCGGAACTTCTTCTCCGCCATTCCTTTATCGTTTTTAACCTGCAGAGTCACCTCAAACGTTCCGGGTTCGGTCAATTTACCCGTAATCAAACCCGTTTCCGGATTAATCTCCAACCCTGCCGGTAGGCCTGCTGCAGCAAATGCCATCGGACGATCACCAGTTGCCGCTACCTGAAACAGGAAGGGAGAACCGGGACGTACTCCAAATACAGAAGCGCCATTAATTCTTGGTGTCGCAGGAGCAGGAGGAGTCAGTATATAAGGCTCAGTAGCTATAAACTTCAGTGTAGGAAAGCTTTTCTTACCTTTCGAAATTATTTTTGCATCTGCCCAATCGGCATGGTCATAATAAGGACCATCACCGCCATCAGCAACAATCAGTTCAAGCCTTTTCACGCCATCAAGTGAAACAGAGCATTGCTTAGCCGCATCTCCTGCTTTCACAACTCCGCTGGACCATAGCTGTTCCCCGTCTCCGATTACAATAAATTCAGCCGACGGCTTACGTTCCAGAATCTCATCATCCAGACCCACCTGAGCCGTAAATGATGTTGCTTTACCATCCAATTGAATTGCCAGTTCGCTGACAGAGTGGGTACCTACTCCACGTTCAAACGTCTGTCCTCCGATTGTCAGGGTTTTACCGTCAACCGATTTGTTTTTCATACCAACTCCATGTCCCTGGGTCATAGCTGTCAGGTCCAGATCATCAAGCCACACAGTCTGTGGCTGACTACACCCAGTAACGATACCTGCTAATACAAAACTTGCAATTATCAAAATCTTATTCTTCTTCATACTCTAAAATTCATTCTTAATTGATTAAAACCATTATAACGAAACTACCATAGATTTCCCTGAATACGTGACAGTTCTATCCGGTGTTGACTGATAAACTCCGGTACCGGATTGTGACGATACCATTATGACATTAAAGGTTATTTTCTTTTTCATTCCAGTGAATTTTCCCTTCCTGTCACTGATAGTCAAAGTTCTGTCCGTATCATTCCAATTTAAGTCAAATGTGCAGAACTGGCCCTTTTCATAATTATAGTTATTCCCTTCATCTTCATAAACAGAATAAGTGCCATTGGCACCCGGATAAATACGGATTTCCCACGGTTCTTCTGTGTCTTCAGAAGTAGATTGTTTCGTAGGGCCCAGTGGTAATATAGAACCGGCTTTCACAAATAAAGGTATTTTCTCAAGGTCAACATCCACATCCACCATTTGTCCACCTTTATAAGATGCACCATTCCAGAAGTCTATCCAACCTGCCGGACATTCAGGAAGATACACTTTCATCCGGTTAATACCACCTTCCACAACCGGGGCGACTAAAACAGAAGGTCCGAACATAAACTGATGTTTTTGCTCCAATGCACGGGAGTCTTCCGGAAAATCCATTACTAACGGACGCATTAAAGTGGAACCTTTAAAGGAAATCGCAGCATTTTGAGAATAAATATAGGGAAGAAGTCTGTAACGCAAATCTAAATAACGGGCAACGATACGTTCAACTTTCTCTCCATATCTCCATGGTTCGGTATTACTCATGTAACCATGTACACGCATTAATGGAAAAAATGTTCCTGCCTGCAACCAACGGATAAACTGTTCATGATACCCCGTATTGGTATATTGATTGCCCGGACGGAAGAAACCACCGGCATCATACGTCCACCAAGGCAGACCTGTTGCCATTTGCCCCAGCCCTCCGGCTATTTGCCGACGCAGAGTTTCCCAGTCATGTCCCACGTCTCCCGACCATGTGGCCGCCGCATAACGCTGCATTCCGGAAAAGCCGCTACGGGTAAATATCATAGCCCTCCGGTCAGGAGCATCTTTGCGCAAACCTTCATAGATCGTCTTACTGACATACATCGGATAAACATTCCGGTAAACCTCTCCCGGTGTCTGCCCGTTATTTATACGCCGGTTCTGGAGGTCGTCATTTTCAGGCTCGGTAGCATCCTGCCACCAAGCATCGATGCCATATTTCAATAGTCCGTTACGGAAGTTCTGCCAGTAAAAAGCCGCAGCATCAGCATTGAAGAAATCAATCCAGTCACTGCCCGGAATATAATATCCGTTTTCTGTTGCCTGCTTTCCTATTTCAGACTGGGTATCTATTTTAGACCAGACGGAAATCATCAGGCGTATATCCATATCATGAAGCTCCTGAAGCATTTTCCCCGGATCAGGATACCTGTCTTCATCAAACCGCATCGCATTCCAACCATGTTTTCCCCAATATTGCCAATCTTGAACAATCATATCTATAGGTAACTTCCGTTGCCTGAACTCACGGGCATTCTCCAATAACTCCGCCTGAGTATTGTACCGTTCCCGGCAATGTATATATCCCAAACTCCATAAAGGCATCATGGGAGAAGGTCCGGTCAACTCGCGGTAACTGGCAATAACTTCATCTCCATTACCGGCGAAAACAGTATAATCCAATGTTTGGGCAACCGGTGAACGAAAAACGGTTTCTTCGGAAACAGGATGCCAATATAGTACAGGCTTATCATTACGCTCACCCTGCACCTCTATGGCATGCTTTCCGGCACTCAATTCCACTATTGCAGAAGTTGTAGGAGGCAGCCACAAATTATTGATATCAAACACCTTATCTCCATCGATAGCAAGATAGTACTTGCGTGCCATCCGTTGTCCGACATCCAACAACAAAGAATAACGCCCGGAATGAGGTACTTCCAATGAGGCTGTGAACGAGTATGTCTGCCGGGTTTCTCTTACATTCCCGCTCGTACCTGTAGTATTGACAGTAACGGCCTCACCGCTTGCACTCGCAGGAGTCAACTCAATAGATTCATCTGCCGGATTGAAATCCGTCAATCCATAGTTATTCCACAACAGTCCATAACCTTTGTTTGACAGAATAAAAGGTATGGAAATCTGTGTATTGACCTGTGTCAACCTCCTCGACAAGCCTCTGATATTGAGATAACCATCCTGAAATTGACCAGTACCGTATATATACTCATCTTTCGGAGATACAAAGTGTTGTTCCACCTGGAATGTAGCTTCTCCCTGAACAGAAGAAGCTGCCATAAAGCGCCCTCCGACTTTTTCCTGAAGAATGATACGCTTATTCGCATCTTTAAAAGTCAGCGCCTCCGTGCCTTTATCAAACTCCACAGAAATCCCTTCCAGAGATAAAGTCAGAGATTTATCATCTTCTGCAACTTCATACTCCGGAACGGGAGAGTTCTCCGTATAGATAAGTTCCTGCATAGGCACTGAACCTGATTGAGCGAACTGTACCCGAACAGCATTCCGATTTAGCGGTATCAATGAAAGTGTACCCTGTTCCAGTTCAAGAACTACATTTTTCTTTTCGTCCGAAACACATGCTGCATTTAGTAAAAATATGGAAAGAGACAGAGTCATCGCAATTAACCCAGCCAGATTCCACTTCTTCCATACTGTTTTCATAGTATATAGTGCTGATTTATTTAGAGAACATCCAATAATCGAAATACATAAGGTTGGTAGACGGTCTTCCCTTCACCACAAAACATAGATCATGTACTCCGGTCACTTTCGAGATATCAATGGTTCGCAAATCCCAACGGTCACTGCCACCTGTCCGGGGTACTTTAATGGTTCCCACCAATTCTCCGTCCACACCACCCAGGCGCACCTCAAGCCGCACGGGGTCATTGTGTGTCGTACCGAGTCTGGCAGTGAACTTCGTTGCACCGTTTGTTCCAAAGTCCACGTCACGAACCCGGATATAACTACCATCCTTCATTGCTGTTACAAAGACACCCACCTGATTGTTCTTGAAAGATTTAAAACCTTCGGAGAAAGCGATTGTTTCCGCTTCATTCTTTACATATGGATTCAAGGTAACAAGCCCCTTGGTGATTCCTTCCGTCATCTTCACCTCAGGAATTGAGCCGTCTTTGTTGAATTTAAGTTCTTCCACACATGCCGAACGGTTGAAACCACCACCACCGGGCAACTTTCCGTTATGATAAAAATAGTAGGTCTTGCCTCTGAAGTCGATAACTCCCGGATGGATTGTAAACGATCCGCCTCCGGCAGCCATTACCGTACCGCCATATTTCCACGGTCCTGTAGGGCTATCGCTGGTAGAATATCCGATATGCTCGGGTAGCGGACCTCCCGGCCAGAATAGGTAATATTTCTTATCCCGTTTATAAAGCCAGGGACCTTCCTCGTACAAAGTAGCTCTCTGAGAGTCACCCTCACGCTTTCCAAACGATTCCGCAGTTAAAGGTACACGTACAATATCCCCGCTGTAGGAAATCATATCTTCATTCAATTTCACATAATACAAATTCGGGTTTCCCCAATACATATAAGCTTGTCCATCGTCATCAATAAAAACCGTCGGGTCAATATCTCCCCATTCACTCTGAACCAATGGCTTTCCAAGCGGATCATAGAAGGGGCCGTAAGGACTATCAGCCACTGCCACTCCAATAGCACCTCTGTTATTGATTCTCGAAATCACAGGCACATACATATAGAACTTTCCACCTCTTTCGATACATTGCGGAGCCCAGGCATCCCCTTTGGCCCAACTGAAGTCGGTATATGACAGAACAGCCCCATGATCGGTCCAGTTCACCATATCACTCGTGGTATACAATCGCCAGTCGTTCATCGTAAACCAGGTGGAATTATCCTCATCATGGGTAGTATAAAGATATACTTTATCGTTATATACCATCGGAGCCGGATCGGCCGTATAATTTGTCTGAATGATCGGGTTCTGTGCCAGTCCCGAAGTAGCCACCACCGTCAATAGCGATGAGAAGAATAAAGACTTCATTTTATCCATATTGCTTTTTTAGTTTGATTATTCTACAATTAATATTCCACCATTGCAAGGCATTGTCAATTGTAACTCCTGTTTCTTATTTACCTTTACTTGTTTTACGTTTCCTTGCAATTCTTCATTATCACTGAATACCCGTACCTGATTGCCAGGCATAAACATCGGCAAGGCAATCTTCAGTTTTACAGTTTCTTTCTGGGCATTAACCCCTGCAATATACCATTTATCTCCATGCCTGCGAGCCATAACTACGTATTTTCCGGGATAGCCATCAATAAAGCGTACTTCATCCCATGTGGTAGGAACTTCTTTCATGAAGCCTATCGCCCATTCCGGAGCATCCGTCAGGTTATTCGGAGCCAAGGCAAAATGTTGCACCGGACTTTGAAACAATACTGCAGTAGCCAAAGCAAACACGTCAGAAGTCATACGCCGGCTTCCGCGCGGAGCATTATCTGAGTTATAATATTTATTCAGTGCACTGCCCCCAAAGTCCATGCTACCCACCGTATTACGGATAAACGGATGCAGGCAGGCATTGAATGCCTCAGCGTCACAGCTTCCCTGAGAGAAATGCAGGTTTTCACTCGCCAATACTGCTTCACTCGACGCATAGTTAGGATACATACGTTCCCAGCCGCGAGGCAAAGTACATCCGTGGAAAATCACCAGCAACCCGTATTCATTGGCATCAGCAAGAATATCTTCATACAGTTGCATGGTAACTTGCTTATCACCACCAAAGAAGTCAACCTTTATGCCACGTATTCCAATGCTTTGCATCCATTTCATTTCTTTACGACGGGCTATCACATTGTCCATAATGCCACGGGGTGATTGTGGAGCATCATTCCAGTATCCGTTAGAGTTATACCACAGATAGAGACCTACCCCTTTCTGCGCCCCATATTTAGCCAACTGCTCAATCTTATCATATCCAATCTGCGTATCCCACAATGCATCTACCAATACAGACTGATAACCCATTGCCGCCGAGAAATCAATATAGCGCAACTGCTCTTCATACTTCGTGCTTCCATCCATACCGATAATCCAACTCCAGGAACCTCTGCCGTACTCATATTTGCCAGACGCTGCATATAGTGGCTTTACAACATCAAAAGAAACCGTTGTTTCAACAATCGGAGCTAAAGTTTCGCCCAAAGTTATCGTCCGCCAGGGAGTTTCTCCCGGCAATGCAAGTCCGGGTGCAGTTGTACCGTTTCCGTTCATTTCACCTTCTTGAGGAAAACCGATTGTATACAGGCCATTTTCATGTCCCAGCAAACGGCTTCCACAGTATTTGCTATCCACACCCGTTTCTGAAATAAGTATCCATCCTTTGTCACCATTACGGAACAGGCAAGGGAAAGTATATCCTTCACCCCATCCATTTTTACCCATGGAATCATCCGCTTTATAGGGAGTTTCGTAGCTGGGCGAAGTGCGGGCAAATCCTCCCATAGGTTTACTCTGCGGACACAGGAAAGTCGTACTCCCCTCAGGAAGCACAAAACCGGTCATTTCCTCTTTCACAACGCAGGACAAGGCCTTCTTCTGAGGATACATTTTATATCTGAAAGCAACATCCCGGTCACTTACGCGAAATATAACATCAAAAATAACCTTATCTTGCTGGCTAAACTGGTATACAGCTTCTGTAGCCACATAGTGCACATTGCTCTGCTTTATATTAGGCAATGTATAGGTCTCGTCAATTTTGTTCGACCGGACATTCTGTCCCAAAGACATATCCCGGGAAAAATCACCGACATTAGTCACAAGCCCCAAAGGAGAAGAATGAATGAAAGGAGTACCATTATAGCTGATGCTATATGAAGGTTGCCCATTTTTATCGGAGATAGTTACCAATATTTTCCCATCGGGACTTGTAATTTGTTTCTCTTCCGCTTTTATTGCACCGCAAATTAATAACGCTGCTATAACTAAAAAGTGTTTCATGAATATCAGGATATTATTTATTAATAGTTACTCTATCATTAGCTCTCTCATAGTCAAAGTAATCAACGTCGACATAACCTCCCAGCGACTTCGTTGCATAGTTGAAGATAGCAAACTTGCTTCCCATAAAGAGCCTTGTATAATCAAAGCGCATTTTGAAATCCGTTCCTATCTTTTTCCATCCCTTATTATCCAAACTATAATAGAAAGTAGCAATATCGCGTTTCGGCATGAAGTCGCCTTCTATACGCAGATAAATGACATCCTGATTAAATTCGACTTGTTCTTTTTCTTCTATATCCACACTGGCTATTGCCTTATTGGGAGTCCTATCAAAATTAACGACATTGGTAGACATAACCAGACGCTTTGCATCCCCTTCCTTCACCACTGACAAAAGCCCGGAATGTCCGTTGAATGCGCTGAATCCGGCTACATCCCCATCCTTCATATGAGAAACATCAAGCGAAATGGTAGCACTGCACTTCGGCCCTTCCATACGTTGCGTAATCGTATTCGGAGCTAAATACAGGTTATCAACCACCCGGCTGGTCTTCAATCGCAGATAACCCGGACGTTCCGTCAAAGACCACTTATCATCTACCGGATTATGATTCCATTGCCAGTAGAGTGAAAGCTTCTCATCGCTGAAGTCATCACTTCCAAGTATTCCTTTGGTATTTTCAGTCGGATATATCTCTTTTTCCATCGTCAAGGGTACATGACCGTTTTCATCTCCCAGCATCGGCCATCCATCCACCCAACGGCAGGGCATCAGAGTAGGCACCCGACCTATTCCTCCGCGGTCCTGAAAAATAACCCCATACCAGTCTCCTTCTTCCGAGTCAATAATACAACCTTGGCCTACTCCTCCGTAACCGTCAAAATCATGTTCCAGGATAACCTTTTTCTCATAAGGTCCTGTAATCGTGTCAGCACGGTAACATACTTCCCTGCGCACCCGACCGGGGATGCTCCAGTCCATGGAGATCATCAACAAATAGTACTTGCCGTTATGCTTCACAACCTGGCTTCCTTCCAGTAGTCCCTGTTCGTCAGCATCCCGCTCGAATATCTTCATACTGACTCCATCGGGCTTCACATCCGACAAGTCACTCTTCAATTCCTTCAGCTCACCGGTTCCATAGAATACATATACCCGTCCGTCATCATCAAAAAACAAAGAGGCATCATGGAAATGCTGCGTTCTCGACAATAGTTCCCACTTTCCGGCGGGATCGTCCGCCGTGAATATATACGACCGGTAAGGTACATCGTTTGGTGAGAACAATACATAGAACTTACCGTTATGATAGCGTATGGACGATGCCCATTGTCCGCGCCCATAAACAGTTCCACCAATCAAATCATACTTTGAGTTATCAGTCAACTTATCGAAGACATAACTCACTGTTTCCCAATTTACCAGATCTTTTGATCTCATAACAGGCCCGCCGGGCATCAGGTGCATGGTGGTACTTATCATGTAGTAGTATTCTCCCGCACGTGTAATGGATATGTCCGGTATATCGGCATAAACCACCGGATTACGAAACGTTCCCTTCACTGGCATTTCCGAACCGGAACACCCCATCAGTAATGAAACAACAGTCAGCCATGCCAACATCATCTTTTTCATGATACAGATATATATTTATTTACGATTTATTTCTAACGCGGTTTCCCGGCCATCTACTTGAATCTCCAATAGTCCATGTTGAACATCTCTCCGTCTCCTCCTCTAAAAACGAGGTACAGATCGTGAACTCCACCCACCTTTTCCACATCGGTAACAAAGGTTTTCCACGTATTCCAGCCACCGGTATTACTGATATCGCATACCCCCAGCAATGTACCGTTAAGGTCATCCAAGCGGATTTCAATCTTTCCTTTGGTTATCGTAGCTGCACGGACTTCAAATGTCTTTGCCCCTTTGCCGAAGTCAACCGCTTTCACTTGAAGGAAGTCCCTGTTATGAATGGAAGTAACATACATCCCGCTTTCATCGTCCTTGGCGGTCTTAAGTCCCTGGCTCCAAGCCATTGTTTCCGCCTCAGTCCGCTTATAAGGATTCAATGTGCCGACAGGCTCAACTGCAACACCGTCATCCCACCAGGGCAGTTCCTTGATTGTGCCATCGGGATTATACTCCAACTCGGCCACACATATGGAACGGCGTTCATGATGCTTGTCGGTTATCATGAAGTTCAAACGGTAGTTAAACCCGAACACATAAGATTTACCTTTATAATCAATGATGCCCGGATGATTTCCGGAGGACTTCCCATTAGGCTTCATTATATAACCCTTGAATTCCCAAGGGCCTACCGGTCCGGGGCCCATTGCATAACCGATACCTTCCGGACAGCATGTACTTGCATAAGCCATATAATAGTGCCCGTTCTTCTTGTATGCCCAAGGACCCTCCTGGAAATGATAAGGGTCTTTCTGATTTTCTATCTTCCGGATTAATTTATCTTTCGTGATTTCCCCCGCACAGGATATCATATCTTCATTCAGTTTCACATACCAGAGATTAGGATTTCCCCAATATAGATACGCCTGTCCATCATCGTCTATCAATACACTCGGGTCAATACTGTCATACTCGGCACCGATCAAGGGTTTTCCGAGAGGGTCGGTAAAAGGACCAAAGGGATTATCAGCAACCAGCACACCGATGCCTCGTCCCTGCACAGGACAATACAAATAGAACTTACCATTACGCTCGATGCACTGAGGAGCCCAGGCACCATTCTCAAATCCTCCCCAACCTGATACGGCAGGGTCAGCCCATTTAAAGTTATACAAGTTGGCTATGGTTCCATGATCCGTCCAGTTCACCATATCGGTGCTGGTGTAAAGCAACCATTCTTTCATGCGGAAGCCTGCCATTCCTTCGGGAGCATAGTCTTCATCATGGGTAGTATAAAGGTATACTGTACCCTTATGCACCATTGGCGCAGGGTCGGCAGTAAATTTGGTCTGTATAATCGGAGTCTGGGCATTCAGGCACTCCTGAGGAGAAGCCATAAACAACATAGCTGCCGTCAACCCGGGCAAAATAAGTTTCTTCATTGTTTCTGGTATTTAAAATCTATATTTCCAAATAGCACTAAAATTTCACACTCACTCTTTTCCCATTGTAGTCAACAACCTTCCGGCTTCCATCTTGAAGTACAACAGTAAACTTTCTGTTTTTCAACATTCCTTCGTATGTCCCCTTCCGTGCTCCAATGGTCAACTGGCGGGAAGCATTGTTCCATGTCATAGGGATTTCAGTATATGCTCCCAACTCATAATTATAACTATCAAATTCATCCTCATACAGAACAAAAGAACCATCAGCACCGGCATATACTTTCAATTCAAGATTATCCCATGGTTTCTCTGTTGCATACTGCACTTTAGGTCCCATTGGGATGATACTACCTGCCTTGATATACAAAGGAATGACATCAATAGTCGTTTCCTTTTCTATTTCCTGTCCGCCGTCATACTTTTCATTCGTCCAGAAATCATACCAGATAGCACCTTCCGGCAAATATACCTTTGCGGACTTAGCCTGCATAAAGTCTACCGGAGCTTTATTCTCAAATTTCTTAACATTATTCTTATCCCAGCCATCATTTTCTTTTAGTTTTACCAGCTTCTCCTGAGTGTATTGCGCATTAACTACCGGCGCTACCAGAATGGATTTACCGAACATGTATTGGTCTTTTATATCCCATACTTTCTTGTCAGCCGCAAAGTCCATCACCAACGCACGCATAAAGCTCGACTGCCGTTCGGTCACTTCCCATGAAGTGGAATAGATATAGGGCAACAATGCATAGCGCAGATGAATCATTTTTTCAATAGCATCATATATCGGTTCACCTTTTTTCCCGAATTGATAAATCTCCCTCGGTGTATCAGCTCCATGTGAACGCATCATCGGTGTAAACGTACCGAATTGCAACCAACGCACATACAGTTCCTGATACATCGGATTCTTGGGTGCACTTCCGTCATTCCAGCCCCTATTATAGCTTCCGGCAAAGAAGCCACCAATATCCGAATTGAAATTAGGATTTCCGGTCAGAGTAAAATTCAAGCCTGCCGGAATCTGATTGCGCAGTGACTCCCAGGAAGAGCCGATATCTCCCGACCATACATTGGCTCCGTAACGTTGCTGCCCGGCAAAAACGGAACGTGTAAGAATAAAGACGCGTTTATCGGAAGTTACAGCACGCTGATTATCATATACTCCACCCACTGTCAACAGCGGATAAGCATTGCGCACCTTGCGGAACGAACCCAGATAAGTCTTTGTATCAAAGTCTTCCGGCTTCCAATCGAAGTGGTCGGGTTCCGTAGAATCCATCCACCAGCCGTCCATGCCTAATTTGAAGATACCTTCATTCAGGTATTTCCAATAAATATCACGGGCTTTCGGGTTATAGGCATCGTATACACGTACTCCGGAAGGATATTCCATATTGGGCGGCCAAGTTTCGAGTCCCGATTGGGGCCATGTGGAGAAGTTAAACAACATGCCATTCTTGTCCAGTTCCCTGTAAGGCTTGGTCATCGGTCCAAATGAGGACCAGATAGAAATCAGCATATGCGCATTCATTCCATGCACATCATCGATCATCTTTTTAGGATCGCTGAACGAAGGGTTCTTAAAGTCCATGGCATTCCACAAATAGTTGTGTCCCCAGTATTGCCAATCCTGAATGATTCCATCGAGAGGAACACCCAGTTCACGGTATTTCCGTACCACTCCCACCGTTTCTTCCTGACTTTTATAGCGTTCCTTGCTTTGGAAATAGCCGTAAGTCCAGAGGGGGAACATGGGAACCTGTCCGGTCAATGCACGCATTTGTGCAACTACACCATCAGCATTTCCACCATACATAAAGTAATAGTCGATGCAATCTCCCACTTCGGACTGGAAAGAGGTTCCTTCCGGTTTATCAGCAAAATTGGTTGGCGAATAATTATCCCAAAAAAGGCCGTATCCTTTCACAGACTGTACGAATGGAACCACGTCCTCCACATTGCCCTGTACAAGGTGCTTGGTCTGATTGCGTTGCGACATTTTTCCATTCTGGAGAATCCCTAATCCATAAAGAGGCTCATCTTTATCTAAAATAAACGATTGCTTGATTGTGAACGTTTTATTTCCGGCATCATTGAAATCGGTAAACTCCGGCTTTCCTTTCTCACTAAGCAAAGGTTCTCCTTTAGTATTGAAGAAAGCCACAATGCCCGACTCCAAATTAAGAGTAACCTCCATTTCACTACTTTTCAGTCTAACAGTATTACCTTCCCTGGTAATGGCAGGTTTCACTTTTTGAGGAGCCTCTATTACCGAGAGGCTCTCTTTCACATACTTCCAGCCATCAGGAGATTTCAGAATTCTTACAATTGACGGAGTGTAGAATTGTAACTCCACATCTACAGAATTAACGGTCGCCTTAAGTCCCTCGGGAGTCTGCTGATAATCTTGCCCTATAAGAGAAGTACAACAACACAGCGCCATTAATATCAATACACTTTTAATTGATTTCATGGTTACTTATTATATTTAATGATTATGATTAAAACATTCCAAACTTTATGTGATACAAAAATAGCTGTATGTCACTTGTATCCTTTTTAATTTTAGATATTTGAGTATCAACTTTAGATAAATAAACGACTATCAATCAGAATACTCCATTATATAGCCGTAATAATAGGCCTGATTGCCATCAATTGTATATTCATCCAACGTTCTTGCACCCCAAGAATCAGTCCCTCCCACACCATGGATATTCAAATCGATATTCACATTCAGATAATCACGCTCGGGTAATTCATAAGCATGCCTGTTCTTCTCCAAGTCTTCCTCACTATAAGGCCACACACGAAAACAGAGCGGTTGCAAACCTGCCACCTTTATCTTCCGGCTCTCCTTTCATTCAGTGAGAACCAACGAACATCACACCTGTTTGCATTATCTTGCGGAAAAGCATAATCTGTGATAAAGTTATCAACATCCGCCGCATAGTAACCGACAAAAGCCGCCGTTTTCCTATCCGGATAGTTTTCAAATTCGCCACGGCCATACCATTTGATATAATTCATAGAAGAGGGCAAACGCATTCTCATTCCGAACTTAGGCATCAATGGGATTTTTTCTTTTTCCGGTTGATAGAAAGCTTCTACCTGTATCTTTCCACTTCCGTTTATGGTATAGCGCAACCGGTAAGCAGCACCTACTACAGGCAATGACATATCCGCTTCTACTACAGCCAGCCCGTTCTTTACAGAATAATCAATATGTTCAACCACACGTTCGGCAGCAGCATTCCTCCATGCTCCCAAGCGGTTATTATACCCATTGTTCATCTGGTTGTCATTCGCCGGTTTCCAGAAATAAGGTTCCAAAGGAGCATAAAGAAGTTCCGTTCCACCATTCTTCCAACTTGCCAGAGCACCGGATTTCGCATCAATTACAAAGCAATCCGAACCAGCCATTACTTCAATAGCGGACAAAGACGCATTCACTTCAACATTTCCCCCCTCTGAGGCAATCAGTTCCGGCTTGCTTACATTCACCTGGAATTGCTCCTTACTAACAGTAAAACCTTTCTCGGCCCAGCACGTACCCTGTCTCAGTCTGGCAAACACATTCAGGAAAAGTTCACCCGTCCCTGCGAAAGAGGGAATATCCAAATATTCTCCGGCTACAATAGATGCCTTGCCCGACTTCACAAGCTCACCGTTCTGCAACCACTCATACTCATAATCGAACTCATCCAAAGCCGTGAACTCATACTTATTGGTGAGACGTACCTTGTTAGGAGCTTCGAGTGAAAAACCAATATTCTGATATACTTTCTGAACCTGATAGTAGTGCGGATGAGGAACACGGTCAGCTCCAATCAAACCATTGAAACAGAAGTTCCCGTTATTGGGGAAATCTCCGAAATCTCCTCCATAAGCCCAGAATTCACCTTTCTTCAATAACAAAGAACCCGAATTCTCCACTTCCTTTTCATATCTCGGATTTATTCTCTTTGCAATTCCCTGGTCAACCCAATCCCAGATAGCGGCACCTGCAATGTGAGCATTAGCCTCAATGACATCCCAATACTCCTGCAAATTACCTACTGAATTTCCCATGGCATGGGCATACTCACGCATAAAGATGGGTTTATCACGCTTTTCACGGGCATACTCTTTAAGCTTTCCGGGAGTATAGTAAGAGGGGTCGTTAAAAGCCGACACAGAAAGATCGGTATCACAGAAAATAATGCGTGAAGCATCTATGGCGCGTATCGTATCTGCCATGGCTTTCATATTACAACCGGCACCTCCTTCATTGCCCAAAGACCAGAAAACCACACAAGGATGGTTCTTGTCACGTTGTACCAGTGCAAGAGCCCTGTCCACATGTGCTGACATCCATTCCGGGTTATCACCAAGGATTTTATTGCCTAAACCATAATCGTGACTTTCCTGATTAGCCTCATCCATCACATAGAAACCATATCTGTCACACAGTTCATAAAACAACGGACTGTTAGGGTAGTGCGAAGTACGGATCATATTGATGTTAGCTTGTTTCATCAGCTTCAAGTCCTTTTCCATGGTTTCCCTATCCACCAACCTGCCGGTACGGGGATGATGCTCGTGCCGATTCACTCCCTTCAGTTTAACGGGCTTACCATTAAACTTGAAAGTGTTCCCCTCAATTTCGCACTTCCATATTCCCCAATGTGAGTATAACTCTTCAACCACCTGCTTTCCGTCGTAAAGTCTTATCTCAATATCATATAAATTGGGTTTCTCTGCCGACCATAGCTCCGGATTTTCCAATACAAAGGATAAAGAATAACACTCGACGGATGAAGACGGCAAATTCTTTACGGGAGCGGTCAGCCTTTTCGTCACTTTCTCTCCCCGTCTGTTTTTGCCCTTCAATATCATTTCAAGGTTCAACTTGCCGGATTTATGTTCCGATGAATTCCGCAGCCAGATTCTCGCCTTAAAGTCTGCCGACGAGAAGTCATCCGACAACTCAGTGGCAAACGAATAGTCTTTTATATGAGTCTCAGGACGAACCCACAGCTCTACCGGGCGATAAATTCCACTGAAACGCCACATATCCTGATCTTCCAGATAACTTCCGTCAGACCAACGGTAGACTTCCACTGCCAAACGGTTTTGCCCTTCATTCACATATCGGGTAACGTCAAACTCAGCCGGAGCCATGGAGTTTTCACTATATCCTACCTTTTCCCCGTTTACCCATACATACATGGCAGACTTCACCCCTTCGAAATGCAGGTACAACCGCTTACCTTTCATTTCTTCCGAAACATCAAACGTAGTCACATAAGAGCCTACCGGATTACGGTTTTCATAACTGAAGAAATGCCTCGGCGGCTCTCCCGTCACCCTTGGCTGATCTTTCTTAAAAGGATAAGTCCAGTTAGTATAGATAGGTTTCCCATACCCCTGCAATTGCCAGGTGCCGGGTACGGCGATATTGTCCCATCCGCTAACATCGAAATCACTCTTATAGAAATCAGCCGGGCGCTTTTCCGGGTCAGCAGACCACATGAACTTCCATGTTCCATTCAATGATACAATCTCGTCACATGCAGCCTTCCCGGAAGGAAGCGTCAACGTGGCATGATACTCTTCTTTATTGATTCCTATCACGTTCGGATTTTCCCAATCAGGCAATTGCTGAGCGTGTGCCTGAAACGCGAGACATATAACGGGCAAAAGCCTCCAATATTTTGTTTTCATCATCTTATTACAGCTACAAAACCACCGCGTGGTAAACACTTTATCTCTAAACCGGTTTCTTCGTCCGACAAGGGAATATTTTCTTCAATAGCAAAGCTTCTGTCATCAGTGCCGTCCTTGAACAAAGACACTTGCTTTCCATTTACTGGAATAGCCGCCAGAGGTGCACGGAGCGTCCTCGGTTCATTAGTCCCATTAATACCTGCAATATACCATACATCCCCTCTGCGCCGTGCCATGACAACTTCTACTCCAGGATAACCGGCCAAAAGTTTCGTATCATCCCAGGCAGTGGGTAACTCAGACAGAAGATGTTTTACTGCTTCCGGCAAGTTATCATAAACCGAAGGCCTGTCGGGCATGTGCTGCAAAGCCGATTCGAAAATCACGGGTAACGCAAGTTCATGCCCGTGCGATGTGATATGCGGATGCTGTGAATCGGAAAAAGTTCCCGGAGTATAGTCCATCGGCCCTACAACGTTTCTTGTGAAAGGCAACGTGGCATTATGTTCGGCCGCCCGGTTGGTCAGTATCGGATTATTGTTATACCACTCGGCACCATACACCCCTTCCACCGACATCAGGTGGGGATATGTGCGTTGCCAGCCGCGAGGGATGGTGGCACCATGGAAGTTAAGCATCAGCTTGTACTTCACCGCATCCTCCAGCAAATCCATATAATAGTTCATGGTGGCAACACTATCGCCCGTGAAGAAGTCTACTTTGATACCGGCAACTCCCATGTCACTCAGCCATTTATATTCCTTCTCCCGGTCTTCTTTCTTATTCAGCCGGTATAAAGGGCCGGGACCAAGCCAGCTTGTACTCGAATTATACCATAGCAAGGGTTTAATACCCTGTTCCAAAGCATACTTCACGGCATCCTGAAGGTTGCCTCCATTGCCCATTTCATCCCATTCCCAGTCAATCAGGTCATAGGGCCACTTCATGCGGGTGGCCAGGTCGATGTATTCTTTCACTATCTGATAATCCTTGGAACCGTGGTTGTGCGCCCAATAAATCCATGACACCATTCCGGGTTTTATCCATTCCGTATCCTCCACCTTAGAAGGGTCAGATACATCCGTCACCAGTGTAGACTCAGTAATATCAGCTAAAGAGCCAGCAATAAGCAATCGCCATGGAGACTCCCACACACCACTGAAAGCAAGTTTTTTATCAGCCAGTCGTACCTGATAATTATCGCGATTATCCCCATTATACAGAAAAGAGCCACAATGCCCCCGTCTGATATTGGCCTCCGTAATCAACACAAACACAGAATCCCGTGGCTCTATAAGCGCCGGATATCCCCAAAGATCAACCTCCGGACGGTTGGCAAGCTTACCGTCAGTAGACAACGGGAAAAACTTTTCATAACCCGGATCATATTGTTGTATCCATCTTTTACTCCCTTTCGGCAAAGCGTACGCCGTATATTCATTGATGATATGTTCTTCATCCGAAATAGCTTTAAGTCCATACTTAAATGCAATTCCATCGTTGTACACCCTAAACGTTACCTCCAAAATTTGCCCTTCATCGTTTTCCAGAGAATAAACCCGTTCGGAAGCCTCGTTCACACAATGGCTCCGTTTTCCCGTAATCATCTTATAATCATCAATCACGGATTTCGGTTCTGAAACTGATTTCAATCTTAAGTTACCGGCAAACTTTTGAACATCTGTCTCCAATCCCAGTTCGGAACGAAAAAGAATACTATCTCCCTTGTAATGCACAACGAAAGCGGCTTTTCCATAATCGCCATCCTTTGTTGTCACTACACCAACCTTTAAGGTTCCGTCAGGAGAAATAGTATCAAATGTTCCCGAATGGCACGAACTGATTATAGCAGCTATTACAATCCCCCATATTTTTCTAAGTAAGTTCATAAACATACATATTTAGTTAGTACAACTACCCTTATTTGTTAACCCAACAAAAGTAGGGAAATACCTCTGTATATATTTGCAATTTTAGATAATCCATTTGTGATTTTAGATAATATCGTCCTCCTATCCTACTGTAAAGCAAGAAAAGCCCGAAGCATATTTCTATCGCTTCGAGCTTTTCAATCATTTGCTATTCCGTTACCAAAAACTATCTACCATTCTAAATCCTATCAAAACAAGTGCTAAATTTAACCTCTAACTTTATCTAACTAACTTAATTTTTTTCTACCCTATATTACCATTATTTATCCACCACCATTGATTCGGGAACTAACAATCGTACTGCAAAAATCCCTCCCGCTGTAGTATCCGATTTACTCTGAAACCTAACCGTAATTTTATCTTTCGATTTCAGCAAAGTGGCCGGAATATTATATTCCACATTGCAAAACAAGTCTTTCTTCCATTTCCCGACAATATCCTCCGTAGCGATAGTTTGACCATCCACCAGAATATCAAAACTCCTGCTACCAGACTCAGCTCCCCAATAACGGACCATCAATGAGAGATTCTCATTCCCTTTCGTGGTCAGTGTATATTCAAAATATCCTCCATTACGGGCATCACGCCAAGCCTCACCGGCATGTACTCCACGATGCGAATCCTGAGTTTTCATTGCATGATCCGACTCAGGTTGTTGCTCACCCGATGATACTATATCCACAGTACGCTTGTCAAGTATCATTCTCCCATGCTCTTCAGCTTCCACGGCTTGTTTATATTCCCTGAATGCCGGCTCGGACATTGATAGCCAATACATCATATAGCGGCTATCATGAATTCCATAGAATGGTTCAAGTATCAGATTCTTATATTTTTCCTGAGTAAACAAACCGGGAACAGTAAAACTAAAAGATTTTCCTTCGACAGGCTTCATACTATTCAGTTTATTCAGAATATCACTTCTTTCCCCTATAATATAAGGTGCGTCAAAAAGTGAAACCAACGATCCGTGTGCAATATGCTCCCAACGCCCGTCTCCGGCAATTAATCCGGGCATATTTTCCGTTCCCGTCCTCGCACCTAACAATATAGGGCCACGCATGATCGAGATAGCGTTAGGTACATTGGGCAATTCTTCAATTCTCACGGTCATCGGAGTCTTTATTTCTACCACATCTCCTTTTGACCATTGGCGATCAATGGCTATATAAGAACCTGGCTGCGCATTTTTTGCATAATCAACCCCGTTGCAGACCACCTGCATTTTTCCCAGCTCCACCCACGATGGATAACGTATCAGCAGTTTAAACTGTGTCGCTTTGGAAGGATTAACAGTCAGCGTAGTCCCTTCTTCATTCGGAAAGTCCGTTTCTTGTACAATCTTAATCTTCTTCTCTTTCCAGTTTAATTCAGAAGGTATAAAAAGATTCACATACAAAGCATTATCCGCCGTATCATGGTTATAAATAAACTGCCCGTATTTACCATGATTTTCCATACCGGTACCCACACAACACCACATTGCTTTTCCCGGTGCCGAATAAACACGATAATGCGAGGGGCAAGCAGGTGTGAAATATACATATCCCCCATGTTCAGGATGCTGGGTAGAAAGGATATGATTATACATGGCACGTTCATAAAAATCGGCATATTCCACTTTGGGATGCATGCGGAACAGACCTTCGGTAAGTTTCAGCATATTATTAGTATTACACGACTCCGGTCCCTGACGTTCGTGCATATAATCGGAACATTTTCCTGCTTCGGGAAAATGCTCACCCCGACTGTTTCCGCCTAATGACAAAGAGCGATGAGAAACTACAGTCTCCCAGAAAAATTCAGCAGCAGTCATAAAATCATTGTAATCCGGAGCGGTTTTCGAATTAAGTTCGGCCACACGCTGATATCCCACGGCTTTAGGCACTTGCGTATTGGCATGCTTGTTATCCAGGTTATCAATACGCCTTGCCATACTGTCGAAAATCTGCTTATGTGAGAAGCGCTTCGCCGTATCGAGGTATTTGTGATTGCCGGTCATTTGCCAGGCATCCGCATACACTTCATTCATACCGCCGAATTCATTATCCAGCATACGCTCCATTTGCCGGTCGTCTAAATTAGAAATAACGTCGACGCCCCAGTCACAAAACTTCAGGAAGATCTTTTTCGCTTTTTCATTTTTACCGTAAAGCCAAGCATCCCGCAGTCCGGCATAGGTTTTATGCATATTATACCAGGCAACCCAATAGTTCCATACAATGCCTACATTCCCTTTTCTTATTTCTTCCGCAAACTTCTTACTGTTTGGAAAACCGCAAATAGAGCCGTCACCATTAGCCTGCTGTACACGTGCGAATTCAGAAACCATATAATCCATGCGTTTTTTGCATTCCAGATTACCTGTAGCGGCATAATGAATGGCTAAAGCAGTCAGATAGTGCCCACCGATATGCCCGTCAAGACCGTCTTTTTCCCAGTTACCATACGTTTCCGCTTTCTTAGGTAATCCTGCTTCACGCAGGAAAGGGGCCAGCAGACGGTCAGTATCATACTGAAGCAGAACCTTAACGTTCAAATCACAGGCATGCTTAAAAGGACCTGCGGTTATTCTCACATCTCCCAGAGGAAAAGTGTTCGGATAAAGCGCGTCCTGCGCAGTAAGGCTTGTAGAACTAATCGTTATCAGTAACAATAGAATCCATTTTTTCTTCATTTCTTAATCCTTATTTATTTCCACTTATAATCATACTTCCATATGATCTGACACAATGCAAAAATAGGCCTATTATGTTATAGTCATTGTCAATTTCAGACATTTGATTTTAGATTTCAGATAAAACTTCTCTCGTAGCTTCACCGCAACTCTACCGTACCTGCTCCGTACATTTTTCAAAAGATGTAACATCATGAAAGAAACGTGTAACATCATTATTGGGCTGAGAAAACAGAATGCAGTATGTTTGCGACATAAAATTCAGAACCATGAAAAACATTGCAATCATCTTAGTATGCGCATTGGCGTATTGCTTCGGGGTACAGGCACAAAGTAGTATCCCCCACTCCCAGGCTGGTTTCGACGTAGAAAAGACAGGAATAGCCCAAGGGAAAATAGAAACGGTGACTTATAACTCTAAAACCGTCGGTACGAAGCGGAAAGCATTGGTTTATACCCCTCCCGGCTTCAGCAAAAGTAAGAAATATCCCGTACTTTATCTGCTGCACGGTATCGGTGGCGATGAACTGGAATGGTTCAATAATGGCAAACCGCAAGTCATTCTCGATAACCTGTATGCCGAAGGCAAACTAACGCCGATGATCGTAGTACTTCCCAACGGAAGAGCCATAAAAGATGACCGCGCTACGGGCAATATCATGGCTCCGGATAAAGTGGAAGGCTTCGCCATTTTTGAAAAAGATCTGCTGAACGACCTGATTCCCTTTATTGAAAAGACATATCCTGTAATCAAGAACCGGGAGAGCAGGGCCATCGCAGGACTGTCAATGGGTGGCGGACAATCCCTAAATTTTGGTCTGGGAAATCTGGATAAATTTGCTTGGGTAGGAGGGTTCTCATCCGCTCCTAATACCAAAGCACCCGAAGTGCTTGTCCCTAATCCGGAAGCTGCCAAACAACAACTGAAACTACTGTGGATATCCTGCGGGGACAATGACAACCTAATGTCCTTCAGCGAGCGCACTCACCTCTATCTGCAACGGCATCGGGTTCCCCACATCTTCTATGTGGAGCCGGGCGGGCACGACTTCAATGTATGGAAGAATGACCTCTACCTATTCTCTCAATTGCTATTCAAGCCTGTAGAGACATCAAGCTTCGATAAATACGGCCTTCACGGAGCACGCGCGGAATCCAACGTACGGAATTCCAAATATCCGCAACTGACGGCAGACCACCGCGCTATTTTTCGCATAAAAGCCCCGGATGCACAAAAAGTACAGATAGACCTGGGACGGAAATACGATATGGTCAGACAGGAAGGGGGTATCTGGGAAACAGTAACCGACTCTTTGGGAGAAGGTTTCCACTACTATTCACTACTGATTGACGGAGTGGCGGTAGCTGATCCCAGCAGCGAGACTTTCTATGGCATGGGACGTATGGCAAGCGGCATTGAAGTGCCTTTTGAAGGTGGAGAATATTATGCGCTGAAAGATGTGCCGCATGGCGATATCCGCATGAAGCGTTATTATTCGGAGGTAAGCCGCTCGTGGAGACGCTTCTTCGTATATACTCCGGCAGGATATGACACCCGCACAGACGAGAAATATCCCGTTCTATACCTTCTGCACGGTGGTGGAGAAGACGAACGCGGCTGGGGCACACAAGGAAAGACCGACCTGATCATGGACAACCTGATCGCAGCAGGAAAAGCCAAACCCATGTTAGTAGTAATGCTTGATGGCAATATGCCTTCTGCCGGATTCAGTGCCGGTGCCTTGAAAGCATTCGAAGCCGAGCTGATGCAGGCTGTCATTCCATTTGTAGAAGATAACTACCGTGTCAGAAAAGAAGCAGACAGCCGGGCACTTGCAGGCTTGTCCATGGGAGGTATACAGACACTTTATGCCGGATTGTATCATACAGATTTGTTTGCCCATCTCGGTGTATTCAGTTCCGGATGGCTACCTTTTTACCAGAAAATCGCAGATGACCAATACGAGTTTATCAACAAGAATAAAGCGGCAATAGACTCTCAACTAAGATTACTCTGGATCGCCATGGGAGGCAAAGAAGATATAGCCTACCAGAACTGCCAGAATATGCTTAAAGAGTTTGATACGCTAAAACTGAAATATACATATTCCGAATATCCGGGTGGACACACCTGGCCGGTATGGAGGAATAATCTGTATCATTTTGCACAATTGTTATTCAACAAATAACAAAAGACACATGAGAAAACAATCTATCTTCTTACTCAATACTTACAAGGATTATCACAAATATATCTGATTTTGAAATTCAAATATCTAATATCAAAAGCCACTCATTCTTCGATAGCTTACTTTTGTCGCATGGTGTCTTATTGAACAAATAATAACATAAATATTTACGTATAAAAAAGATTAGATTGGTTATGAAAAGAATTCAAGTCGTTTTATTATTGTTTGCTATTGTCCCTATGTTTGCAATAACAAAAGCAATAGCCGGTAATAATAATCAGCCGAAAACGTCCAAGTTTGTTTATCACGGAGCGGGTAACCCGTACCTGCCATTATGGGAGCATCTGCCGGACGGAGAGCCCCGTGTTTTTGAAGACCCCGACAATCCGGGAAAGTTCCGCGCTTACATCATCGGTTCGCACGATGTCCGCTTCGGCAGTTATTGCGGACCGGACATCAGGATGTGGTCGGCACCCGTAGAAGATTTATCAAGTTGGCGTGACGAAGGAGCTATCTTTACTTATCAAGTAGAAGGACAATGGGATGTGATGTACGCCCCCGACCTTGTTGAAGTGAAAAGAAAGGACGGCACAAAAGAATATTATCTGTTCCCGCACAGCCGCGGCAGAGACAGGGAAGCGATGGTGGCTAAAGGAAGCCGTCCCGACGGACCTTTTACACCCGTCAACCTGACCGCCGACGGCACGAAAACCCTGCCCGGAAGTATTTTGGGATTCGACCCGTCTGTATATATCGAATACATCACAGACCCGGACGACCCTGATTATGAAATCGGATTCAGAGCCTATGGATATTGGGGATTTCAACGCTCATTAGCCGCCCAACTGGATCAGAACACCATGTATTCCGTACGCCCCGGAACAGAGGTTATCCCCTATTTCATGCCGGCAGGCGTCCGCAGAGGCAACAACCGTGGGCCGAAGAATATTTCATATCCGCACATCTTTCCCGGAGAAGACCTTGAAGCATTCAACTTCTTTGAAGCCTCATCCATACGTAAGATTGGAAATAAATATGTGACCATTTATAGCGGACATTCAGGTCCCGATTATGGATTGGGCAGTTCCAACTCCACTTTGCGCTACGCTTATGGTGACTCTCCGCTGGGTCCGTGGAAGAGCGGCGGCGTTCTGGTCGACTCTCGTGCACCAGTGTTAAACCAAGACGGTTCACGCCTGCAAACAACTAATGCAGGACACAATACGCATGGAAGTATAGAACTCATCAACGGACAATGGTACGTATTCTATCACCGCCCGCCCCGTGGCTTCGGCAACGCCCGCCAGTCTATGGTAGCTCCGATTCATGTGGAATGGGATAAGAAACCGGTGTCGGAAGGCGGCAAGGTTTCCATCAGAGCCTACGATCCGTATGCAAAAGATAAAATCTGGACAGCCAAAGACAGCCAGGGGAATGAATACAAAGGAGCGGAAGTAACTTCGGAAGGCTTCCATATATTTGGTCTTGATCCTTATCAATACTATTCCGCAGGATTTGCATGTTATCTCTCCGACGGACGTATCCAACAGGATTCATGGGACATCTGGGATAACCACGCTCCTATCACAAACGTGAAGAACGGCAATATAATAGGATATAAGTACTTCGGCTTCGGCGGATTGAATAAAGATAAACTGGGCCTGAAAGCTTTCGAAGGAACCAAAAAGGGAAACAAAACAGCCTTCAACCTCTTCCTTGCACCGAAAACATCAAAGACGTTTAAAGTGAATGTTTGGTTAGACGGTCCGTGGGATAACGAAACCTGGAAAGGAACGAAGATAGGTGAGATAGTTGTTCCCGCCAATTCGGCACAGGAAACAACACAGTTTACAATCGACGTATCGAAGTTTGTTGACCATTTGGACAAGAAACATGCAATCTACCTCGTTGCAGAAAGCCAGGAGACCAGCGATCTCTTTGATTTAGCCGGATTGGGATTCAGTTCCAACAAGAAGAAAATTGTTCGTCCGGTTGTCCCCAAAGTAAATATCGAAGTAAACGGAAAAGCAATCGAAGTGCCGGAAACTCCTGTACGTTCTACCGAAAGCAATGGTATCACCGGCTATGACATCTATGAGGCTGTCTACAAACTTCCCACCGGAACAACCGGAATACCTACTGTGTCGGCATCAGCGACTGATAAGAGTGTGAAAGTAGAAATTATCCAGGCAACATCGGTTTCCGGAACTGCTATTGTGAAATTCGACTATAAAGGGGTGGTTAAAACATATAAGGTTGTGTTTAGTCCGCTTGCATAAGAAAACAAATAGGTGAAATATATGAAGTAAGATTAATAAAACAGTAGCTGGATAGCTACTGTTTTATTAATCTTCCAATACGGATACAAGCTCCGCCACCCGGCGCTAACTTTATATTCAAAACTTCATTCCGCGTTACTTTCTTTTTCGAAACCTTAATCGTTTCTCTGTTACTCAAATAATGGGCATTCTCTCCATCTTCTACAATTTCCGCTTCATAGTCTCCTTTACCTAAGAAAGACAGCGGCACACGTAAAGTTCTACTTTCTTCGTTAGTTGCAGCTCCTATCAAGAATACTCCATCTTCCGCTTGACGCATCATTACGATATATTCCCCTATTTCGCCATCTAAAGTCTTACTTTCCAGCCAAGGCATTTTCTGTGCAGACAAAAAGCGGAGTAAAGCTGGATATTTACGATAATATTCGGGAATATCCGGAATAATCGTCGCGCCGGAGAAAGTAATCAATGTCCGTGCAGCTTCCGATACCACTGTCGAAGGCACTTCCTGATTGTTATCCGAACGTGTCGTTCTTCCTTGCCGAAGGTCAAACATACCGTTATTCATATCAATCGGGCCGGCTACCATATTTACAAATACCGAAGTTACAAAGGTCTTGGGATAGAAGATCTCGTGTCCGTCCAATTGAGCTTTGCAATATTCACGTGTCACAGCATTGGGCCATGTCCGCATCTGCCCATAGGGATGCACCGGATAATCATGAAAATCTACCAATAATTTATACCGTGCACACATTTCCGTTATACTCTTTGTTCTAATATTCTTCTCTTCAGGGTTTCCGGCCATAAAACCATACTTCACTCCGGCAGCTCCCCACTCCCCATATTGTTTCAAAGTTTCTTCCAACGGATAATTACGTCCTCCCACATCATTCAGATACAGCCAGATACCCACTCCTTTCTGCTTTCCATATTGAATCAATTTTCGCACATCCCTGGCCTTATCTCCCTTAACGGGGTCCGAACCCTGCTCAAACTCAGGTCCATACCAATTGGCATCAAGAACCAGATAGGCAAAACCCTGCTCTGCGGCAAAATCAACCGCTCTTTCCCAGGAAGGATAGGACATTGTATAATTAAACCCTTCCCACTGAGCACCATTCATACGCCAGTCCCACAATGCAACTCCCGGCTTCACCCATGAGAAATCATATTCTCCGGAAGGTTCCGGATTCAATAATTCCACGAGATGAGAATCCACCAGATCGCCCGGCCGGTTGCCACAAAGCACCACACGCCATGCCGATTGATATCCCGCACGAAGCAAATGCGGTTTCGCAGAAACAGAAAACAAGCATCGCCCCTTTTCCGATTTCAGTTTCAAAGGTTCACCCTCATCCAGACAAGCCTCATGTACAGCCAGGTATAAATCTTCCGCAGCCTTCACCGTCATCACGGGCAAGCGCTCGCCATCTGTTTCGGTCAATCGTTCCGGACCGATATTATGCCTTTCTCCATTATAATACCACGCGGTATAGTCGCCTGCAAAATTAAAAGTGGTAAGTTCCAGTGCAGAACCCGCCCCCTGAGGCAACACATAGCGAAAAGCCACACCTTCATTATAAGCCCGCGCCACTATCTCCAAAGCATCCGATGATTCCGCTTCATTCACAAAAGACAACTTCATCTCATTGTATTTATCGGGCACTACGGCACGCTTTCCCCACAGAGGCTTCCAAACAGAATTCACTTTGTTACGGATAACCTTTCCCATTTTCCATCCTTGGGAAGGAAAAGACACCCCATCCTCTGTTTTAAATCCCAATGCAGAAGCCTCAATCACTTGTTTACGCTTCACAGATAGTTGATAAGTCAGCTCACCGGCATCCGTTTGAATAATCGCTAACTGTATCTTTCCGTCAGGCGAATCAACCGTACATCTTTTTTCACCGGCATAACAATATGTTCCTATCAATAAGAACAACAAACACAATTTTCTCATAATCCGAATTTATCACATCAATAAACTTTATTAAATACCGGCTTCATTATAAAGCTGAATTCATAATTACCGTACGGCAAGCGGTATTGCGGATAAGCGATAGCTCCCCAACTATTTTCACAAGCCAGCCCCAATTGAGCCTTGTCTATGCAAATATTCGTATAATCCACCGGGATTACTTCCGGCGAATGACGCTGATCTTTATTCAATCCGTCGTCCAAAGATTCAATCGTATAGTTCAGAGCTGATGCCGAGAACGGGGCTTCCGCAACAAATTGCAACCCGGAACCCGCTTCGTTCAGTTGTCTCCACCAACGTATATCAGTCTTAGTACCCGTTTCCTGCGGACGGATATATGGGTAGAATTGTTCAGCCACCGTCTGACGGTAAATTCCCAAATCTGTTGCATGATTGCGGTCCGAATAGTTTTCCACAGGACCTCTGCCATAATAATTGATTCTATAGAATTCGTCAGGCATCTGCATCTGCATGCCGAAGCGGAACATATCGGGCACTTTCTCTGCTTCACCGGCAGCCATTTTCTGAGTAACTTTTATCTCACCTGCATTATTTATCACATAAGTCAGATATAGTTTAGCAGAGACATCCGGCATTTCATATCCGGCTTCAACTACAACCGTCCCATTCTCCTGCTTGTTGGTAAATGAAGTCCTTTTAAGTTTGGGATTCAGCCATACCCTGTATTTGTGCTGCAATCTGGCACCATAATCATTGTCAGTAGGCGCACGCCAGAAATTAGGCACGAGTTGTCCGCCATCATTCATCAATTCCTTGCCTGCAACCTTATATCTGCTCAGGAAACCATTGTTCTTCGCAAACTCGATAATGAAATCCTCACCTTCAATAATCAGATAATTACCATCATTATTATTCACGGAGGGAGCAACGGATTCTATATTTGCTTTCTTTACATTCACTAATGCCATATCGGGTGCCTTATAGGGAGTGACGGACATTTGAGCTTTTGCAACAGTAAATCCGGGAGATAATAAGGTTTCAGCCTTTTTAAGTTTATAAGATACATTCAGCAATAGTTCCTTGTCTTTATACGAGTTTATATCGGAGATGTCCAGTTTCAGTCTTGCCGATTGTTGAGGAGCTACATCAAGATTGCCAACAGTGCCGGCTTCTACCAATTCACCATCTGCCAATAACTGCCAATCCAGATAATAAGCGGAAAGATCACGGAAGAAATTCTCATTGAAGATTTCTATTTCTCCATTTTGCAGGTTGACGGGACGTGTCCAAATGGACTGATAAAAGTAACCCACTTCGTACATATGCGGATTCGGTATCCTGTCAGGGCTTATCAGACCATTATCACAGAAATTATTGTCAGAGCCATCATACTTATTAAAATCTCCGCCATACGCATATATCTCTATGCCGTCTTTATTTTTCCAACGCACAGACTGGTCAACAAAGTCCCAGATGAACCCACCCTGAAATTTCGGATATTTGCGTATCAGGTCCCAATATTCTTTGAATCCACCCATAGAATTACCCATAGCATGCGCATATTCACACTGTATAAGCGGTTTAGTGGCATTACTCTTGGCATAGTCCTCGCAAGCGCTGTACCACAGATACATCGGGCAGAAAATATCGGTATAATAATCATGACCGGCCTGTTCATATTGCACGGGACGCGTTGCATCTTCCGCTTTTATCCAACGATAGCAAGCTTCGAAATTAGGACCGGGACCGGTTTCGTTACCCAACGACCAGATAATGACCGAAGGATGATTGTAACTACGCTGCACATTACGCTGGTTGCGTTCCAGATGTGCTTTGGCAAAAGACGGGTGTTTAGAAAGCTGATTATTAGTATATAACATTCCATGTGCCTCTACATTAGCCTCAGCCACGACATACAAACCATACTCATCGCACAGTTCATACCAAAGATTATCATCAGGATAATGGCATGTACGCACGGCATTGATATTGAACTGCTTCATAATCCGAATGTCCTGCAACATACGCTCCCGCGAAACAACATATCCATAATCCGGGTCCATCTCATGGCGGTTGACTCCCTTAATCAGTACAGGCTGCCCGTTCACAAGCAGTTGCGCATCTTTAATCTCGACTTTACGGAAACCTACTTTTACCGGAATAACTTCTAAAATATCATTGCCATTCTTCAAAGTAGCCGTCAGACAATAAAGATTGGGCATTTCCGCACTCCATTTAAGGGGATTCTCAACCTCCATAGCAGCCGAAAGATTGCCCGAGCCATTCACCCGGGTGTTTGCAACGATATTGCCTTTCGAATCCGATAGTTCCAATTCTACAGTACCCCGTCCTTTCATTTGGAGGGCAATATCCAACGATCCGTTGGCATACTGTTGGTCCAAGTCGGGAGTAACTCTGATGTCCTGAATATAGTTCTTGTTGCGGGTATACAAGTAGCAATCACGCCCCACACCCGAAAAACGGAAGAAATCCTGGTCTTCAAGATATGACCCGTCGCACCAACGGAACACCTGAAATGCAATCAGGTTTTTACCCGGTTTGAGATAACCCGACAAATCAAATTCCGCTTCCAATTTACTGTCTTCACTATACCCAACGTATTTACCATTTACCCACAAATAGATATTGGAAGTGACTGAACCCAAATGTGCAAAGATTTGCTTATCCTTCCACTCTGCCGGTATAACAATCTCCTTACGATAGGATCCCACATGATTGTTCTTTACAGGTATTTTCGGAGGATCTGTTCTGAACTGGTTCTTCCACGGATATCCAACATTAACATAAATAGGATCTCCATAGCCATTTAACTCCCATACAGCAGGTACTTTCAGCTCATCCCACGCACTATCGTTATAACCCAACCGATAAAAGTCGTCCGGGCGCTGGTCGGCATTCCTTACCCAATTAAATTTCCACATCCCATTCAGTGACAGAAAATTATCAGATTCTTCCTTCACACCTGCACGGGCAGCATCATGCGATTCATAGGCAAAATAGTTGGCATGCATCGGAGCACGATTTACAGCATTTACCTCCGGATCTCTCCACTCATTATTTTGTGATAAGGCAATTGTCTGAAATCCAATAGCCAAAGCAAATAAACTGAATAGCTTTTTCTTCATATCATTATTATTTAAAATATTTTTTTAATCAGATTGTCCTGCCATACTTATCATAGTTCCACACTTATATTGCTCACAAATATAAGAGCGCTCTGCCCTCCATGGCTTTCAATTTCAGACATTTTATTATTGAAAATAGATAAATCCAGCCTTTTCAGCTAATAAATCCGTATTCACTCGCTATACATAGAGTTTATGTACACTTTTACCTACACCGCCCTTGACAAGACATATATTTCTGATTATCTTTTTGTTATCCATCATATTCGCATAAATCCATCTCAGCACTTTTCCACTCTTTCTTTGCCGATTTCACCATATAGCTTTCTGATTTTCCAATATCTATTCGTAATTTTGTGCAGTATTCCTGCATTTATGCTCAAAATAGTTCTTTTTTATCGATAAGTCGGATCGGGTTGATGTTGTATAATCTCAGTTTTGATCGGGTGATGTTTTTTTTCGGTAACATCTGTGGGAATTCCAATACCCTGATAAAAAATGTCTTATACGGATTTAGGTTGACACCTATTTGGCGGCATAAAAAGAGAAAAACTATGCCAAATTCATCTCATCAAAGCTATTCTGAGACTTTCAAGTTGGAAGTTCTTAGAGATTATTACACTAGTGGTATGTCAACTTATGTTATCTCAAAGAAGTGGGGTATTCCAAGTCATAGTACCCTTTTTAAGTGGATCCGTAAGTATCCCCTTCATTCAGAATCGCTATCTTTGCCTTCTGAACTGTTAGCGGAGCTAGAAATGAAAAAAGAACCCAAATCGCGCGAAGAAGTTCTTGAAGAGGAGATTTTGCGTCTTCAAAAAGCCTTGGAGCTTGAAAAATTACGCTCCCATGCCTTCAAGAAGCTGATCGAACTCACCGAAACTGAAGAAAAGATTTCTATCTTAAAAAAAGGTGGTGCCAAATAGTAACAGGCCTTCGTGAAGAGTTCCCTTCCATGAGTGTGAGAACTCTTTGCGGTCTATTTGGCATGTCTGCCCAGGCCTACTACAAAAAGAAAAAAACAATTCTTTCACGCAGTCAGATACGGACAGCCATCTTGTCTGCGGTTCACTATTACCGTTCGAAAGCCCCCGGTATGGGTGCGTTGAAGCTACATTATGAACTTTGCTCCATCTACGGCAGTGGCGCGGTCGGTGGCAGGGATGCATTCCTGAACCTGATGCGTGCGGAACATCTCATGCTCCCTGCCAAGAAGCCCCGCCGCACAACGAACTCAAACCATCTGTACAAGAAATACCCTAATCTGATAAAAGGCGTAACCGCACAATATCCGAATCATATCTGGGTCAGCGATATTACCTATATCTGGATTGAAGGTGGTGTATGCTATCTTCACTTGCTCACAGATATGTACTCTCATGCAGTGTTGGGATGGGTACTCGCTCCCGGACTTCAGTCTGAGTATACGCAACAAGCATTGGAACAAGCAATAACCCAGGCCGGAGGAGGAAACCTGTGCGCCACGATACACCACTCGGATAGAGGTTCACAATATGCATGTAATGCTTATATCGGTATCTTGACAGAACACCATATACGTATCAGTATGACTGAAAGTTACAATCCGACAGACAATGCGGTAGCCGAAAGAATGAACGGTATACTGAAGACAGAATGGATATACGGGATGGCGCTGTTTAAAGACGAGAAACATGCGCGCAGGCAGATTGCGGAGATGATAGAATTCTACAATAATGAACGCCCGCACATGAGTATTGGAATGAAAAAGCCAATGGATGTATACTATGGAGAAGTGCCGGGAAAATGTCTGTGGAAAAAGTAATGCCGTATGTTTGAAATGACAAATAAACAGTATATTTGCATCACCGAGAATCGGAGGCGTGACGATTTAAGCCATTGTCTCAAAAAAGCCAATAGGGCATCGAGCCCTATTGACTTTTACCGAGAACCGGAAAACAATCTGATTTGTCCATTGTTTTCGGAAGTGACAACTATTTTAGGGACAATGCAGCTTAACTAACAACATTTTTAGGAAAGAACAATAGAATATAACAACTTATTTAGCAACTAGTCGCTAAAAGTAACAACCGGATTTAGTATAAGTCAAAACACAAGTTTCCGAGTGCAGGAAACGACAGTTTCCTCTAATAGAAACGCGAGTTTCCTTTAATGGGAACTGTCGTTTCTCTTCATGGGAACGCTCGTTGATGAAATCAATCGGTTGTAACAATTATCAAATTTCCTCGAACAGCTGATATTGAATCTTATGGACAGTATTATCATTATCTAATGTATCGTCTCCATTATTGAGATCTAAACCATCAAAAAGAGAGTGCGGGGCAATATCCTTCTTTTTCTTTCTCTGCGAAACATAATCCCCAATAGGTTTAGTTCCATTCGCAAATCTATCTTGAATAATTCTTATCGATTCTTCCCCTATATCAATACCAATCCATTGTCTGCCAAGTTCCTCAGCAGCAACCAAAGTGGTACCAGAGCCAACAAAGCAATCAAGTACAATGTCACCTGGATTCGAGGATGCGTCAATAATTCGTTTTAACATATCAATATTTTTTTCTGTTGGATAGCCTGTCAAGTGAGTATTCTGATTATTTACATCTAAGAAATCTAACCAAATATCTTGAACAGGTATTCCTTTACTTTGATCTAAATAAACTTTTCTTCTAGGATTGCCATTTGAAGACCAATAGATTTCGCCTCTAGCATCCATTTCATCAAGTTTATCAGGTGTGTATTGCCAATGTTTTCCTTCTGGTGGCATCATCCCACGCCAAGAACCACCCGTCGCACCATTACGTGTACCAGGTGCATGACATGGAACTCTCTTGTGACGTCGTCCTGTCCCTTCTTCTATAAAAGGATATTCTTTGAGAACTTTCTCGTCATCCCATTGTTCATAAGGTCTATTCCATTTTGCAGAATCAGATTTTGTGTAGAAGAGTATATAGTCCGATATATTTCCATATGTCGTTCTTGTGAAATTTTTTGATTTACACTTCTTACGAGTTATCATGCCCCTAAAATTCTTTTCACCCCAAATTGAATCCATCAAGATTTTTATATGGAATACCATATTGCTATCTAAATGAACATAAATTGAACCAGAAGGAGATAACAATTTGTGCATTAAAAGAAGTCTAGCTTCCATGAACCTAATATATCCTTCGGTTGTAAAATTATCGTTATATGCATGTTTTAAATCCCTCGTTTCAAAAGCACCACCTGTATTATACGGAGGATCTATGTATATCAAGTCTACTTTTCCACATACATTTTCATCTTTGATAAGATAATTGAGTACATCTAAATTGTCTGCGTGATATAGTCTTTTGATTAAATCTCCACTATAATCATTTGTACATCTAAACCGAATTTGGTCTTTTGGAACAAGCGATATAGAAGAGATTGTTGAACACGTATTTGATGTTATGCCGACCGCCATAATTAATGAATTAAAAATTCAACCATTTTTCTGTCAAACGCTCATCAAGCATTCGGAGAGTCAAAACCATTATTCTATCTGAATTTATTTTTTCAAGTTTCGAATAATCATCCCACATAGAACCTAGCAATAAACCAGGCCCATCATTTAGAAATATCACTTTTGTTTTAAGTCCCCTCTTTGATGTGTACGCTAAAATCTCTTTAGCACAATTATTATATCCGCCTGTTCGGTCATCTTCTTGCGCACCTCCTCGGTCACTATCATATCTGGCTAAACCAATAGCTAGAACATTTTTCTTTGCATCTCTAATAACAAAATCAACAGGCCTTGTAGGATTTGGATAATCAGGAAAAACGTTTTTTAATTGAACATCAGCTCCTGCTCTTTTGGGACCTTCTATGGAATAATTCGGAAATTTTGACTGAAACATGTCGAAAAAGTTTTCTGTCAGTGAATACCCCTTTTGTCCCCTATCTTTATATTCCCACAATATTGCACATAACGCTTCGTCTGGCAACGGCCTTTCATTAAATTTCTTCTGTACAATATTAATCGGCCTAAAATCTTTTCCAAAAGTAATGCAAACCATTGGAATTTTATTCTTTGATTTAAGCATTTCAACAGAAGTGTCAGGAGAAACGTATTTTCTAAATACACGAAGTAATTGAATTCTCATCCAAGTTTGGGTTAGTTTTGTTATCTCCTTAAGAAGCATCTCTGAAGAAGGAGATACTTTAAGAAGCTGACCAAAATATACTAATACCGGCTTATATAGTTCACACGCTTGGACTAAAATATCAGGATAAAATGCACCATTTGCCATGGTAATCTGATTTGGTGCATCATTTTTGTAATCTTCAAATGATTTCATATGCTGATTAAAATATATTAGTATTAACGACGGAATCTGAGGCAGAAGAGTAGATTCTTTATATCTCTTTAAATGTACAAAATTATAGTACTAACTTCTTTCTTTACCATAATGATTGTTTCATTTAAAGGAAACTAATAACTCTCTTACATCCACTTTTATAATGTTCGTTATCTCATATAGAACAGGTATAGGCGGTTGTACCTTGTTGGTCGCATAAAGAAAGATTGACCATATTGAAAATTTTGCCTAATTTATACGCTAAATCTGTTTGGCTCATGCCTCTTGCTTCCTAAAATTCCTTAATCCTATTCATGAGATGATATTGTTTTTAGTGCAAAGATACCTAATTAAATTTGGCAAACGGAACAAAAAGAGCAGAAACTATACCGAAACGACTGATTTTATAGTTTAGCTGTACTTCTATTGACCTTCAAAAAAACGCTATTACGCTGATTTTGACAGACAATAATTCATTGTAAGTGCTATAGTACCTTGCGTTATTATGGTTTAATCCCGAAACAATTTAGAGGTATATATTAACTAATTTCGATGTGACAATTCATACACTACTAATATAGGATTATCTTCCTCTACAATAGATTCATATACCTGCAGGTATTGTTTGTCGATCTTTTCCAAAGTTTCCTCTTTTGTCAAAAACAAAAACGCCCTTTGCCATCCTTTCATCTAAAATAATCAACTTATCCTTATATAAATCCATTTTATCGATACTGCCAATCATTACTTGAGCATTATCCAATCTTATTATTGTAACAGAATCGAACAGGTTGGAATAACAAAAATCATGTTTCATTTTTATCGTGTCAAAATTAACAGCATAAACCTTTGTATTACAAGAATAGACAGCCTTCTCCGCAGCACATGAAAACAATATCATTGCACATATGCATAAAAGAATATTATTAACACATAGACTTTCTTTCATAATAAAAATCTCTAAATAACAAATATACTATTTCAGCAAATTATATATCATAATACCCATAAGCAGATACAAAGCAACTACGCAAATACCCAAAACCGCCAGCCGTACATATTGTTTTCGCTTAGCCAGTATACGCATATTTCTGATATACATAAAAGCACCAATTAAAAAAGTACTTATCATGCAAAATGCCATCATATTTTCTTTAATTAATAAAGTAAAGAATATATATATCTAATATATTTCCTTGGCTCTCTTCTTAGAAGGCCGTAAGTAATCCTTTACTTTCACATCACAATATGTCTTGAAAATCCCATCATCATTGGAAGGTAACCTGTCTTTTTCATGAGGCAACTCAAGAATATCAATCACTTCTACACTTTTTTTCAGTTTGGGGAAAAGGAGGCTGACATAGATATACTTGGAGTTAAACCCCTCTACAGTCAATAATCTGTCTTGGGGAGCTCCTCCGTCATATCCTCTCACATGGTATTCATCACCCGTTTTCTTGTCAATTATCACAAACCCCGGACTATAGTACAGCCATTGCCAATTAAAATAAATAGGTTGCAGGAAAGTTACTTTCGTATCTTTGGCTCTTCTCTCAATGGAGTATAATGAAGGTTTTGTTCCCTCTGCTCTGTTATAAGGTCTCTTAGCCACCTCAATACTATCTTTGGGAAGCGCATAAGCTGCATCATATAGTTCCTGGTCCCGATTTCTCGTTTGCTCCATTGCATCCATGCTCCTGTCAGATTCCGGATGCGGTTCTTTCCTCATATCCACTTGTAGCCGGCTGACCAATAACGGCATAGCTTCACGCATAATACTTATTGCCGACTCTCTATATCGCTTTCCCAAAGGGGATTCATAAAACGCAATGGTTTCTTGCAGATCCTCCAAAGCTAAATGTTTCTTGTAGACAGGCATGTATATCTCCATGACCATCCGTTCCATCTTCTCTCTCCACGACTTGGCAAATGTATCCCAATAATCAGCATCTTTTTGGGGGGCATTCATCCTTGCCACGGCCAAAGTCTGTGGCAGAATCTCATCAATAGAATTCAAAGCACCGGTAACTTCCATTAGCTTCTTCAAAGCTACTTCGTATTCACTCGTCTCATCTGATTGTTGTGCGGAAACCGGTAAGACAAAACTCAACAATGCGACTACACACATTGCGACTTGAAAAATAATTTTGTTTCTCATAATATAGTTTTTAAATAATCTGTGATATTTATTGCATAGATAGTTCTTTTGTACAAGAAAAGCTAAATGAAAGCGTATACAAATTTTGCTAAATCACTTATAATCGAGAATTTGGTACTTTTATCAGCACTGATTCATAATTTTTCGTCATCGGCTTATCATATTAATACCAATTAACGCAGCGATTCATAATAAAATATCACAGGATTTGAATCTTCAGTTAACCTCCTTAAATCATCTATCTTATCCAAATTAGCCTTCACTTTACCTGCATGTAAAAAATCTAAAAGAAACTGTATTTGGTCAGTTTTAACATAACCATAAACTCCTTTCGAATCCGAGAAAGCAAATGTAGTCAAAATTACTCCATCAACATCAAATACAATATCGTCTTGAAAAAGATCAGTAGTCCGTACAGTATTCGTTACTTTATCATACATAACATACGGCATACTCATATTATTATAATATTGAAAACCAATCATACTTTCAGTTTCAAAATAATGATTAATATTATATGAAATATCTCTCTCGAATAATATTCGATGAAATGAAGATTCATTGCCTTCCTCCTGACATTTAATCAACTCATCAATATCTTTAGAAGTAATCCAATTTTTTGCTTTAAACGCAAGAAACGGTTTTATGCTCTCTTTTTCTATGGAAATAATGGTATCCATAAACATCTCTACATATTTAGAATTAGTACTGGTTACTGGATAAAAAAGACCACCGGTTCTCAGAAATAGTTCATTCCATCCTCTATTATATTCGGAAGACTTCAAATAAGAGTTTACGCATTTGCCTGTTGATTTATCTATTTTCTGCAATAAAAAAGAATCTTCGGTCTTTGAATAAGGTATGGCATTAGCAAATATTTCATTATCAATAAAGTTTATATAAGAGATTCCCAATCCATTATCATGAATGTTCATAGAACTAATAAACCGGGCTGTTTTTATATCATATCTGTTTATTCTATCATTATAAGAATCAAACAAATAGAGTTCTTTTTTATTAAAATCAATACTCACATCCGTAACGTAAACATATTCCCCCGGACCTTGACCAACCTTCCCTATTTTATGTATAAAATGCCCAGTCTTATCAAAGACAAATATTCCTCCGGGATGTTGATCATTATCCACTATTATAATAAAGTCATCCACCACTCTAATGTTACTAACATTATTTATAAGGCAATTTTCATTCGTTTCAAGAATAATAGTCTTAGCACTCTTAAAATAAGACGAAAAATTCACATATTTATCCTTGGTTATATTATCAATATCAATAATATATAGCGAGTCATTTTTATCAATAGGAGATACAATATCATTTTTCCCTCTTCTATCACAAGAAGCCAAAAAGAGAAAAAGAATTATTAGTGCATTTTTCATAAATATTAATCAGAATTATTCTGTAATAAAATCTACATTTGCGCAATAACATAAAGTAAGTTTTAACACAATCACTTGCAACTTCATCATCTGATTATGGTTGTATCGAATAAATTATCATATATAACAATTGACTTATAATGTATCGCATTTCTTTATAATATTTTTTCTTCTTCAAAAAACAGTCCACTGTTATCATAACAAACACCCAAATAAGTAATGTTACAGGTGTCTTATACTCTTTTTCCAAAGGGTTCTTTAGAATAATATAAAAGTTTAAAGATACTAATAAGATTTCACTGAATACAATAATCAAATGTCTCATATTATCTATATTTACATTACATGATCATTGGCGAACAAGTAATCTCCGTTATAGTTATTTCATTTATAGAATGCATACCTACCCTACGCCTTTCAGTTTTGGAAAAGACGATTCAAATCCTCTATACTGAAATTTCTTTTAAGAATTATTCCGTCGGGTGATATCAGCATCAATACCGGTATTTTATTTATTCCATACGAATTCACAAACGAATAATCTGCCAGTACTTGTGTCCAAGGAAGCCCTAACCGCTTAAGTGCTTTTTCCCAGTTTTTCCTATCACGATCTATTGAGATAGATAATAACTTTAGATTTTTGGAAGCATATTTTTCGCCCGCATTTCTGATTTCCGGTAACTCTGCAATGCAAGCCCCACACCACGAAGCCCAGATATTCACTAACACATAATGCCCATTCCCTATATAATCCGACAAATATACTTTCGTGCCGTCCGGTAATTCCACTTTAGAATCAACAAAATTACTGCCTTCTTGCACACTAAGCAGCTTTGTTATAAACCGATTGTTTTTCAGCATGGGAGAGGCATCGGCAAGCATAGCGTTTAATTCGTCAACGGTAATCTGTTCCTGAAAAATGCGAATCCAAAATGCAGGAATTATATTATCAAGATTCTCATAAACAGTTCTTTTTATAAATTCCTTTGTTCGTTTTATCACCTTTTCACGGGTAATTGCATATAATTTCTTTTTCCTTTCAGTTTCAACATTCAGACTATCCAATTTCTTAAAAGCATCTATACCAGCTTGATTCAGCACTTGATACTCCCTCCAACTCTTTTGAAATACATCATTAATTGGAGTGCCTTCGCACCAACCCTCCTTACCATCTGTACAAATACGAATATTCCCATTCTCAAGTACGGTGAAAATCCCATCCATACCATCAATGCATACAGCCGCCCAGCAAGGCTGTAGCAACTCTCCTTTAAAAATGAATTTTCCATTCACGACATTCGTACTATCAGCCTGCCGATTATCCTCTTCCAACATAACCAAAGCAACTTTTCGGCCTTCATATTCGTGATCTGCACTTCCCTCAATACTGTAATGTACTTGAGAGAAGGTTCTTCCTCCTACGAGAAGTAAGATTATTAATAGTACTATTTTCTTATCCATTTTAATATTATTATCAACGGTTCAGTAAAAAAACTACTCTCTTTCAATAATCCCTTCTTCCTCCAATTTCTTCTTCAACCGATAATAAGTATCAAGTTTACGATTCCAAACGTCATCGTTATCATCACTCAATAAACATGCTTTCTTCAAGATGCTTTCATGACTTTCTTCTGCAACAGGAGAGGCAACTTCATCCAATTCCGCAAATTCCACTTCTATTTCATCCCCTATTTTAAACTCTCCTCCATTCCATGTAACATGTATTCCTTCGGGCATTTTCAAACCTCCGATATTCCAGGAGCCTCCATCATATCCATGTTGCATTATCATAAGACTGACTTCACTATTTGGAATACTCGCTTTCCAAACAGTATCCCTCCATTTCACAATAATCCCTTTCATGCTATATAAGTCCCCTTCCTTTTAATTCCATTTTTAATTGCTCGTATCTCCTTTTCATCTCATCGCAATCACAATCTTCAATTGTCAAGACAGGCGATACCTTATCCGTATCGACCATTTTTATCAAGACTCTGTCACCTTCTTCCAACTTCTCTGTGAGCCAAGTGAGATAATGCAGAACATCACTTCCTTTTATTTTGATTCTGCCGGAAGAACATCCGAATGTCAAATCCGCAAATACAAAATAATCTGAAGCGGCAACTATAGGTTCTCGACCATTTATACTTATTTCAAAGCCTATCATAATCACTTATTATACAAAATTCTATCACTTTTTTTAATTTGATAATTTTTAATCATAACCACCCATATACCCACACAAAATCCCAATGCACCGGTAAAAAGTGAATGAATAACTGTAGGTTCTTCAATCCCAAACCATTGACACATATATATCCGTATTATATACCCCGATATTAGTGCCATTAAAAGACCTAACGCATATTTAATAATTTCTCTTATCATTGATTTATTACATATTGCAGACACATTTAAAACTTCAAACCTTTCGCTCCTTTTTTTAATTCTATCTGTTCAAAGTGCTATATATTTCCTTCTATGAAATAGAAACTCACAGCTAATGTTTGTTTTACCTATTTTTCTTTGATAATAGAAAAAACACGAACTAACATATGAATAGCAACCATAACAGCTATCGTAAGACATACGATCATCCAAAATGTTATATCTTTTTCATTGAAAAGATACTGCAATAGAAAAGCAACTACTGCACCTCCTATAATGTATATCAAAACAAATGAATACTTCATATTATTGATCATTAGTTATTATTTTAGTAGAATCACTCTTTTATCATTTACTGATCCTTAACTTCATTTTCGTCTACCCATTCAGACAATTTCTTGATTTTTTCTTCTAATAAATCAAGATCTTTGTTTGATATCGAATCATAGTCTTTGACTTCATAATACCAATTCTTAATGTTAGGGTATTTTTCTCGAATCTCTTCAACCCTCACTTCCACCTCCTCAGGAGTCATTCCACACTTCTGAGAAGGGCAGTCCTCAATGACATTATCATCATTGGTGCATCCTTGCCCAAACAAACAGAATACAAATAATAAAAGATAAATTAAATGTTTCATAAAATTATTTTTGATTCATACACTACCATCACTCAATATATACACTTTATTCAGCATGCTCTCATCAGTTTCTTCTATAAAAAGAAATCACTTTATAAAACTCATAACTTCCTAAACATCCTTTCCCAACGAATTTTGCCCATATCTCTATCTTTAGAAAACCATATAAATTGCCCTGTCCCTAATATAAAATCTTCTGGTAATATTCCCCAAAAGCGCGAATCATAAGAGTCAACGCAGTTATCACCACGCATGAAATAATAATTATTTTTAAAACGGTAACTATGCATTAATGTATCGGCATGCATTACTGTGCCATTAAGGAGCTTCGGCATTATCCCTGTTTCATACTCTATGCAACGATTATAATGCCGAAAATTCAATGAATCAATAACAACTACCTCTTCCTGACGAGGAAGATATACACTGTCTGAAACTGCATCCCATTCCCAAATATAAGTTTCTCCCGGAATAGCTACACACCGCTTACAAAAATACAAGTCAAAGTTCATTCTCATTTGTTCCTCTCCTTTAGAATAGGGGAAGTTAAATACCACCACATCACCTACACGCACACTGCGATCGCCTTTTTTCCGACTTATAATATAATGTCCTAAACGGGCATTATCTTCTCTCACCAATCGCCTTCCTGGAATACGTAAAGAGATTATAATGTAATCTCCTGCAAGTAAGGTAGGCGACATGGAATAAGTGGGAATAACACACGATACCAACCAATAAAGCCGAATAAAAACATAAGTTTGCACAAAGCCTAAACACCACAAAATTCCACAACTCAAATGTTTCAAGCATTGCTTAGAAAACAATTCCACAAACTTAATTTTTATCAAAATATTCCATCTTACTTTTTACACCACTAAGATATATACGCGTCATATCTTGCATGTTCTTTTTAGGAAAGAAGAAAGAATTGAGTCTTCCAAATTCATCTATAAAAGCAAAAAATCTTTGTTCAGTTCCATTTTCTCTATGAAACGGGAACTTTATAGAATCAGTGGAAACATTCATATATCTAAAATTACTAAACTTATTTCTAAGAATTATTTGATTGGTACGAGTTGTTCTATATACCGGAAGCAGCAATATTTTATCCTTTCTAATATCTTCCTGAATCTTATATAACTCTGCAAGATCTTGATATATACATTCATCACACATATCCTCTGAAAAACAATATATCAAAATATTCTTTCCCGGAAAAACAGTAGAATTTATACTTCCCATTGATATATCTTTTATCATTTCAACAGAATATATCACATAAGATGATAGTACATCAGTTTTCTTACGCAAGGTACTCATTTCGCATTCATTCTTTATACACATATAAATAATCTGTATAATACAGGCTACAACAAATATAAAAAATGTTTTCTCAATTCTTGTATTCATAATAGAGTATTACAGGATTTGAATCTTCATTTAACTCCTTTATGCTTTCTCGATTTATCAATTTTTCAGATATATTATCCTCATCTATAAAACATTTCAGCTCGGCCAGATTATCATTTGAAATATAATAATATCCTCCCATACTATCTGCACACAAAAATTTCGGCAATTGAAAATATTCAGGAATCATTCGAAATAAAACATCATTTGCCACCCGAGAATAAGTAAAAGCTATTCGTTTTTTCTCATCGTATTGCACAAAATAGAGGATTCGTCCCATACAACTAAAATACAGCATAGAGTCACACTCAAAGACATCAGATATTTGATAGATTTTGTTCTGAGCGGACAGACGAGTCAGTAAAGACATCATACGCTTACCACGAACTCTTGGATTGGAAGTTGGAACTTTTTCATCTTTCAGAAAATCTTCTTTCTGTACCAATCGTTCACTTTCTATTGCTAAAAAAGGGAATACCGCATCGCCCTTTATACACATAATGGTATCCATCAAACCTAGGACAAATAGATCCTTATTTTCTCTAATGTTATAAAATATATTTCCATGAATGAGTTCATCATTCCAACCCTTATTATAATATACCGCATCAAACCATTGAGCTATTTTCTTCCCCGATTTAACATCTATCTGATACAATAAATAATAAATTGACTCCTTTTCTTCATTTCTGTTTGAGGCTTGAGCCGCATACAAACAACCACTATTACACATGATATAATCAATGTCAATACTTTTATCTATGATTATGCTCTCTTTATAAGAAGCTGAAAATATATCATACTTATGAATCCTATGCTTAGCCATATCATATATATAAATTTCCCCTGCGTCAGCATTAATTCCAAAATCATTGCAACTGACATATTCATCCGGTCCTGCACCCAAATTTCCGAATTTACAAACAAAACTACCATCTTTACAAAAAGCATATACTCCTTGCGCTCTTCGGTCTAGCAAATATAACTTATCCTTATAAACAAGCATTTTGCTTATTTCAGTCAGCATAACTTCTTTGTTATCTAAAATAATAGCCGTTACTTTCTTATAAAGATCAGAATACTTAAATTCAGATGTACATGTACTATCCAAATTAGCTATAAATATTTCACCTCTGTCTACCTTATGATTTTCATTTTTACACGAAAATAAGACAAACAGCAAAATACAGAATAGTATTTTATTAACAGCAGCACATTTAACACCCATCATTATTTACACTCTTTTTTATCAATATATTCATCATGCTTAATCATAGCACCTTCACAATCATAAAAATAATATTCAACTCCATCATCACAAAGACCTAGTCCTTTACCTTCACATTTATAAGTAATAGTCGCACGGCCATTTTTCTTCACACCACGACAATCTTGTATAGACATATCACCAGTTATATCAGTACGACATGTACCATCATCGTCTCCACCATCCGGGTCACCTTCGCCTCTAGAAACAGAAACCAAAGATGTCATTAACAAATCATTTGAATAATCTATATCCAACATAACTTTTACATTCAGTATAGATACTGCACACAACACAATCGTAAATACGATCAATTTTAGATTCTTCTTCATAATAATTTAAATAATAATTAGACTATTTATAAATACTCAGCAATTGGCTCATTTCTTTCCTCATCTCACTAATCGCATTGGAATAAACCTTAGGAGACTTAGTCATGACAATAATAGCCATTTGCCTTACTTTTTCTTTATTCAAGAACTCAGGCTCAGCATAAAGTTTTGCTAACAAATAATAAGGATAAAAACGCTCCGGAATTAAGAATAACGATTGTTTAAAACAATATTCCGCTGGCTGATAACAACTAGCCGCTTGATAATAAACCCCTTGCATATTCCAAATATAAGAATCACAACTTATTAATTTAGCACGTTCCAGCACATTACATGCCTCTAAATATCTACCTTCAGAATAGAGTGAGCTAGCATAACTCAATAGAAATTTTAGATTATAATTCAAATAGGAATACAAATATTCATAACCTTTAGATGCAGCTATATAATTCTGTCTACTAAATAATGTATCGGCATTATACCATCGTTCGTCAAGTTTATCCAAATCACGCATTCTATAAATTCCAAATCCAATACCACCACAAAGTAATAGCGAAAAAGGTAATATCAATAAATTCCCCTTCACCTTTTGCTCTCTTTTTTCATTCTCTGATACACATACAACAGAAAAGAGAACAGCCCCTATACCAAAAGGTAATATTTGTAGTGGATAAGAAAAAAAAGAAAATATTGCTAGCGAAAACAGCGCTCCACAAAAGCCATACTGTTTACTGGCAATCCCTCGTTTAAAAACAGATATACCAAACGATAAAATCAGTAACAATAAAACGATCCCACCTTCCAAACAAAATTGCAAATATTCATTAAATGCATATTCAGCATATCCTGCCACTCTTTTTTCCTCCATTGTACCATTACCTGCTACAAAATAAGCAGCTTGCGCCTTTCCATAAACCATTTGGAAACTTCCCGGTCCATACCCCATAAGTGGCTTTTCCATCACCGCAGTACAAGTATTCTTCCATATTAAAAGGCGTCCTCGTGCAGAATCTGCTTTCAATTGAAAAAGCAATATAAAAATTAAAACCATAAACACACAAACAGTAAAAATAAAGCTTGCTGCCTTACGTGGAAATTGTCTGGCATAACTCCTACAAGCCATCAACCAGCCTTTGTGCATTCCCCAAATCCACAATAGGCTAATTCCTATTGCCAACCAAGCCGAACGACTCATAGTAGCAGGTACGATACAAAGCATCAGAGCTAATGCTCCCAACCAGCAATAACGTCGCCAACCTTGAGCAGACAACAAACTATGAAGACAGAGAGGAAGCAACATTGCTAGATATCCTGAATAAGGTCCGGGATTGAAGAACGGTCCCGTAATACAAAAAAGAAGATGATTAGAATGGCAGAAACTATAAAGTTGTAGCAACCCCCAACCAGCCAACATACAACCGATTCCAACAATCCCAACAGATACTATATTCTTTGATACTTGTAAAGAGGAAAAAATTATTCGTACCACATACCATAACAATAATAGTATAGCAGCATAGATCACTTTCCAGTCCGCTAAATGCAATTGATAGTCATACCGCATTAAATAATAGAAAACTCCAGCAGTTATCAACACATCTGGCAGTTTGAATCGAAAATCATTTCCTTTTAGAATCGATAATATAAAAGCCAACAAGCTTGTTACTCCTATACTTACCATCAAAGGAAAAAGTAAGAAGTAGCAATCATTCACCCCATAATTCACAAAAGTACTACAAAGCACCCCGCAAAAAACAAAGGTAGAAACTATAGATATAGTTATTGACTTAAAACTCATATTCTAAAATTACAATTGACATCTAACTATTTTTTAGGTTCCACACTACTAGATTTTCAATATTACATAACGACTTCTCATTTTAAATTTATTGCATAGATAGCCCTTTCATACAAAGAAACCAAAATCAAAGCGTATACAAAACCACTAATATGAAATTTGTATACGCTTCGAACTATATTTCTGATTTAAACAACCTTTTAATAAACTCCGATAACGAATCACAATCTATTTTCATTTTCTTTTTTAAACGACAACGCCTCATACGGAAAGATCTTGGAAGGATATGTAATAATCTTGCAATTTCAACATTTTTCATGCCAACATATATCAAAAGTATAATATGAATATCATCCCTCGAAAGTATTGGGAAATTTTGACATAATTTACACGTAAAGTTGTTTTGTAATAGGTTTACTGAACCTTCCAATTCCTCCCAATCCGCTTCATCTAGATAATTTTTGGATAATAACTTATTCAAAAGTTCCTTTTTCACTATAATCATATTTGTTTCCATAGTAATTCGCTATTTAACTTTATCATCCTACTTTAAATAATATTTACTTAATCACTGAGTAATATTTTTCTATATTCTACATTATCAAATAAACATTGTCACCAATACCTCTGTCTCCCCTCTTCGTATTCAAAAATCCGTTCATCGCTTCCACGAGTATGATTCTTTAAATAAAGCAGTGCTCCTTTAGGAGCCATATAGAGCAGAGAATCGGAGGCAGGTATCTGTTCACCGATAGAAATCCACTCTCCTTTAGAAGAATAGAACAGTTCATACGTATCCCCCTCGCGCACATAATTATCCCGGTTACGGGGGGTAAATATTATTTTCCGGATTAAACAAGGACGACCTAAATCGAGCCCTGCCCATCCACCGGTCGGCTGATAATAATCGAAAGAGGTATAAGGGTCGCCATCGTAAACATTCCGGTAATCATGCTTTCCATCCCCATTTTGCCCATTAGGAGTACCGATAACTCTACCCTGTAAAGCACAAGTGTCCGCCGGACTCTCATAAAATGCAACTTCCGAAACATTGCAGTAGCCATTTTCGGGCCCCACGTATCGTACGTATCGATAGGGTTTTGTATTACTTAACCTCACAACACTATACAAGCGTACCGGAGCCTCCTTCACTACGTACAAAGTATCTTTCTGAAGAAAATCCGCGCGGTTACTGCCCTCAAATGCCCCGCCAACCATGCGTTGTGCAAAAGGCTCAATAAACTGATGATACTTATTCAGAAGCTTTATTTCTTCCGTTTCATCCGAACCCTCAAAATAATGGACACCTCCGGTGCTTCCATCAAGGACAAACGGATTCGATACCGAAATGAGCCGCCCATGCTTATAAACAGACAGTTGGAGTACAACCCCTCCTTCCACATCATCAAAGGAAACATCATTTTCTCCGGGATGCGCCCACGCTATAGGCTCCCAATCCATCCATGCAGGGCTGCACAAATACACTACTTCAGCTTCCGGAACTTTATGAAAAAGTTTCTCACGAGGTATATTTAGCTTCCGGGCGCGCTTACCGCTATACAGTCGCGTCACATCTATAAAGTGGGGAAACCGGAATGAAGGATAAACCGCTTCCGCATCTTTCCGCATATCCTTTACTATATCTTCATTCCGGCTGAATGTTTGCCGATAGATCTTGGATTTTATTCCCCAATATTTACGGACAGGTTCCAACATACCGGTTTCATACATATAATATGACTCACCATTCTTATCCAATATAAAATTCCAGAAGTGAGCCACATTTCCATCACCGCGCAAAGGCATATAATCGCAACCGCAAGGAATGCCTAAAGCCCTGAAAATATAAATCAGCATATCCGCCGTCTCACGGCAATTGCCGGAATGCCAGTCCACAAGGTCGGGGCCGATATGCGGACCCTCTCCGAACTGCCCTGTAAAATGAAACTTTATCCGGGAAATGGAATCTATCAATACCCGCGAAACAAACAAAGGGTCTTGTGCCTCAGGAAGTGCCCTGACGGAGTCCAATATAGGATTGAAAGCATTGTATACCTTCTCACGCCAAGGTTTTAAAGGCTCGTCTTCTATCCTGTAAGGCAAAATGTATTCGCAAAAATCAGCGAAAGACACATTCTTACCCCACGGCTGTTCGTTCCAGACTTTAAACGCCCATTCAATATTGTCTATCAGGAAATCGGCTGGAAGCTCTAAATCAGGCTTAACCGTTGATTTTCTAAGATTAATGCGTCCATACATTTTCCGGATTGAATCCTGCACTTCACCGGGGGTATACAGTCCGGTACCGTAAAGTTCGAACTGTTTCTGATAATGCTCCACCTGCTCGCCTTCGTACGAACAATAATACGGAAGATTCTCTATCAGAAACTCGGCCGCCCGCAATTTCAGCGTATCAGCCTCATACCTTTTCAGCACCTCTCCCAACTGAGGATTTTCCTTGATGACATCCTCTAAAACATGCGAAGGATTATTCTCCCCACACCCGCTTACCAAAGCTCCCAAAAGAAAATACAAGATATACTTTTTCATCTTCATACATGCATAAGGATTATTCATCTTCTTTCATTACATCACCACGGGTAATGCCTCCTTCATTGAAACTGTCAACTGCAAAATAGTAGGTTTGTCCGACCTGCAAGCACCTCAATTCAATCTCAGTATCATTATACACCATATAGCTATTGTACAACTTCTCCGGATGGATTCCAAAACGAATACCATAGCCGGTTACCCCTTCTACTTCCCGCCATTTCAATATGACGCTTCTTCTGTCCTCTTTATTCCGACAAATACGATAAAATTTCGTTTGGGGCGGAGAAGGTTTATCCGACCGTCCAAATACACGTAAGCCGGAAACAGAAAATTTACCGGAAGGACAATAAATATTTGTAAGCCGTACATACCGCGTCTTCACGGCTTCTTTAAGTTGGATATAATCATGAGGAGCATCCTCTGTATTCACCGACTTGTCTACCAAAAAATTCCACTTTTTCCCGTCTGCAGACTCCTCCAGATAGTATTGATAAAAGATACTATCTGACCGCCCGAACAAATGGGCATCATGGTCGGCAAAGTTTATCTGCACGGCGCTTATTTCGCACTCTTCACCCAAATCCACCGACAGGTATTCTCCTTTATCGGCCGTTTCGGCACTCCACCAGGTTCGTATATCTTCATCAACAGCACAACATGCCGGATATTTTCTGAGTTCGGAAGAAGATCTGACACTTTTATTATGGGACAATAGCATCCAACCGGGAAACAGCTCCTCAGGAGAAGTTATTTTATGGTCAGGGACAATCATCGGGTAATCTCCCAGCTCTGTATAAGCGTACATTACGCTATCTTCATCAAAAAAAAACGGATATAGAGACAATCTTCTTTCAAAATAATGCCGGGCGGTGACAGCAACAGTACCCACATGCCAGTAATTGCCATATTTATCCTGAAAAGTTCCTCCATTTCCGGCACCAGTAGTAAATCCTTCCGGCCTGTAGACAAGCGGATTGTGCTCTGCTAAAGTAAATGGACCTAACGGAGTATCGGAGACATATACTCCATCATTAGAAGTTTTAAACTGTATACCGGGAGAAGCATACTGCAAATAATATTTTCCACCACGCTTATTCATCCACATGCCTTCTAACCAAGGAGTCGCATCCATCCAGTCGTGATGATCACCGGGTGTCTCCCATCCATTGTCCCGTTGGCGACTTCTAATTAATGGAGAAGGCTCACCCAACAATTGAAATGTACGCGGATCGACTTCTACTCCGGTTAAAGAAACAGAATTACCCGCTCCCGCGTACAAGTATAATCTTCCTTCATCATAAAAAAGCATTGGTTCCAACATTCCCGGAGGAAAATTGCAAGCTACCGCTTCCCAGACTCCAGACTTCGGGTTATCAGTTTTATAAATGGTATCCGTGGCATAAGAAGCAGTGTAATACAATTCACCCTGCATTTCCACAACTGTAGGCGCAAAACTTTCTGTAGGAAGATTTGTGTCATCAATTAATTTCCATTCTATTAAGTCAGAAGAATAATAATAGCCCCCCGAACCAAACAAAAAAAGATAGTAACCGTCCTCAAACTGAACAATACAGGGATTTGCAGCATCTCTGCGGGAAACATCATCGAGACAGAAACGGTAATTCAAATTAAGAGGATTGCTTATGGTACGGAATACAGGATTCTCCGCATCGGGTATCCGGCATCCTGCTACCACAACAATTATCATGACTAATACCCATATAGTTTGTCGGTTATACATAGCATTCATACATATTAGATTAACTTTCTATATGAACACAAAGTTAGGCTACTAATAAAGTATCCTTATTAGATTACAGATATTTGATTTTAGATATTAGGTATTTAATCAGAAATTACCTCCAAAAGTGCTATATTTGCCTTCGTATACTGTTTAAAAATCTATCAGAAATGAACATTGAAGAATTTAGAGAATACTGTCTGTCATTAAAAGGAGTTCATGAGAAAATGCCGTTCTCGAATATTCCTGATAAATACAGTCGGGATGTTCTATGTTTTTATGTAGCGGATAAATGGTTCTGCTTTGTCAATATCGAAGTCTTTGACTTTTGCTGCATCAAATGCAAGCCGGAAGAATCAGGAGAATTACAAACCACATATATAGGAATAAAGCCCGGATGGCACATGAATAAAAAATACTGGATCAGTGTTTACTTCAATCAGGATGTGCCTGACGAGAAAATTAAAGAACTCGTAAGGAAGTCTTATGACATTGTTGTCAAAAGCCTGACAAAGAAAGAACGGGAAATGCTACTATCAAGTGATGAATAGCATTCCCGACATTAATATGATACGTAAGCTGACTATTTGCCAAGCATTTTCCACATCCTCTTATTTAACTCTTCATCATCCAATTTGGGAAACTCTTTCAGGATAAACTTCTTGCCATCGGCAGTAAACTCCACATTTCCCGTATCAATCTTTGATATATATTCTCTCAAACACTCCGCTTCGTCAATCACAGTCTGCATTTTGGCAGAAGGGGTGAACGTCACATAATGCCCATTAGGAATATAATCGGATCTCACCAGATATTCTATATGTCTACACCCTAATTTTAATAGTAAGTCTGCTATCAACTTCGACTTGTTTTGGGCATTGGTCATAAAAAAACGGTACTTCCCGATTTCATTATCACAAGCCTTCCCATAGCATAAATAAGCCCCAAGCAAAAAGGACAATTTCTGTTTCTCCGTTTCTATTTTCTCTCCGCTTACTTTTCCAGAATAAACCCTGTTGCCCTGCGCCGTACAAGCCACTTTCGGCTCATAATTATAATACTTATCCACCTTGGCAGACAATCCCGGTGAATATATCGCTATCTCCGGAACAATATTCTCGGTTTTTACAATAGATATATCCTGATAATCAGAATCAAAAAGAGAAGACAGAAATAGTACTGTAGACAACTCATTCAGCCGATATTTTTCAACTCTTTGATAAAAGGCATCCTCACCTTTAACTTCGAAGGTGCGATCATACCCCATATATTCATCCAGAGTTCCCACCAAAAAGCACTCCTTATCATACTTTTCCACATCAAACTGCGCTTTCGCCAACAAGCTGAAGGAGGAAAACAGCACAAACAACAGACAGCTATTTATTTGCTTCATAATACGACTCATTTTTTACTTCCAAAACGTTGCTTCAGATATTTCTCCAGATTATAAGTTCCCGGAGAATTTCGCAATACAGTACCATCTTTTTCTATCCACTCATAATGAGGGATACCGTTGAAGCGGAACAATTGGCGGAGATAGTTGTAATCTGCCTGAGGAATACGATAACAAGCCTCACCTTTCAAATTCTTTTCCACATACTCATTATAAGTCTTTTCGGGACTTTCACGATCACTGGTGATGTATATGAACTGGAATTCCGGATGATCTTTATACTGTTGGCGCAAACCGGCGGTATGTTCAATACCTCCACGACAGGGACCACAGAACGTTGCCCAAAAATCTACAAATAGAGCTTTACCCGCATGGGCTTTAATGATATTACGGAAGATGTCCGTAGCGGGTCCTTCAGGCAGAGTGTAAGTACTATCGTTTTGTTGCGGAAACACTTTGGCATACAAACGCTCCGCCTCGGCAAACATGAACGGATGGCCGATTAACTGTTTTTCTTTCTCCAACAGGCTACGGGCACCTTCTCTATCCAATTGTTTTAAATCAAAAGGAAGACTTCGCAAAGCAATGATCTGCGAAACCAACGGAATATATCCGACTATGGTATCCAATCGTCCAGATTTTTCTCTTTGATTTTCAAAGAATTGATTTATTCTCATTCTTTTTTCATCTTCTGCTCTCTGATTTTCATCAATAGATACAGAAATACAATTCTTTGACTCGTTTTCTTTCCGATAAGCTTCGAATAAATCTTTGTATTTCTCCGTAAGTTCTTTCCATATCTTCGCCTCCTCAACGAGTTCGCTCATCTCTCTTGTCACAGTCTTACCTGCTCTTTCTTCGCTATCTTTTCGCATTTTTTCCTGCTCGGGAGTCAATACTACACCATTCTTCTTCAAATAAGTAAGAACAGATTTTTCAGGGTATTTATAGGCAATCTTTCCCATTTCAACAGTCGTCGTATCACCCATAGCCCTTGCAAAATTCATATACTCAAGGCGGTTGATAAACGTACTAAAATGCCTATCCGCTACGATAAGACTATCATTAAGCGGCATCTGTCGTAAGAAGTGGTAATAAGTTGAATCTTCCTTAACCTTCAGAACCTCGTTATCTTTATTCTCTCGTGCCAGATAATCTCTATCCATTACAAAGTCCAGCATCTTATAACCTTGGGAAATCCTTGCCGCATTTTTCACCAGGCGTGCCGCCTTTCCCACATATCCGTTGACAGCTACAAGCGAGTCAGCCTGTTCTGACCAACGACGAAACATGGGTTCGCAACGCTCTGTAAATTGCGTAGGAGTCAGCTCTTTCTGCATCTTCGAGAAATCCTCATAACGGAACACGAATAAATCATTCGCATATTTCAGCGCCCTTCCTATATATGCAGTAGGCCCCATATAATGGAGATTGTGATAAGGATAATCATAATCACGGGCACGACTACGCGCCATGATCGCTTCCCAATCCACATACATGGTTACAGTCTGTCCCGGCTCTATATAAAAAGGCAACCAGTTATTATTGAACACTACCGAACTTACCATAGGGTAGTTGACCTCAAATTTACACTCAAACCTTCCATTGGGTTGCAGAGTCACTACCATCGGATAGTCTTCCCGAGTCAGGTCATTGGAAACATAAATCAGACCGTTGGTAAAGCCTAATTTCTGATCATAGCCGGCAATGTATCCTTGCAGGCAAACACTATCCCGACGGAATACCGGACTCTCATTCTCTTCAACCTGCATCGCCTTCATGCTTCCCGTATCCCGCGAATAAAGCCGGGCAGGTTCTTTATCTTTCCTTATCCGGCACAAACCATTCTTTTGCGGGGTAAGTTCCAGCTCCACTTTATCGCCCCGGTCATCTTTCAAAGTCAACAGCATACTTTTACCTTTCTGACGGATTGCTTCGTACTGATAGAAGCGATTGTCCATGACAGCAAGAGAATCGTATATGCCAAAAGCCCATTCATAATAGTCGTCCATTCCCATCCAGTTACCGGAGACTTTATCGAAAAGTGAGGCTTTGGCATCTTTCTTCTCCAAAGATATATAGTACGTATTGAGTTCGTCATGATCAGACTCAAGCAAATGGATTTCTTTTGTCTCCTTAGGAAGTGGAGGAAAAATAAGTACAAAATCCAACGTACCGGAATCTGGTGTATATACTTCTTTTTCTAATTCAAAGTTTTCACTACCGGTTATATAATACTTCTTACCAGTAATCGCATCTTCCAAATGAGTATCTTTGCCTGTCTTTACCCACCAATGCGGACGGAAAATAACATGGATATGCAACCTCGTTGCATCCGGAGTACGTTCAATGCGGGTAATATTATAAATGCTGCCCGAACGGAATTTAAACTTAGGATTATCAATTACATTTTGTGCCTGAAGCATACAAGCGATGCAAAGCAGGAAAAGGAAAATAAGTTTTCTCATGGTATAGTTGTATATGATTAATTTCTACTAAAATTTAAAGGTTGCTCACTCTGACAAATATAAGCAATAAAAAGGAAAGACTTTTTATTTTAAATAAATATTTTTCAATAACTTATATTTAAGAGTAAAGTATCCTTTTGGAATGGCTACACCCTTTATATGAAAAGGTGTAGCCATGAGAGTAAAAGGGTGTAGCCATCCGGACAAAAAGGTGTAGCCCTTTCAAAACACGGCTACAAATATCTGTAGGCCGGATTATATCATCCTTATAAATATGTTTTCTAAAAAGCTGATTGTTTGTTCATGTAAACTAATCAGATTCTATCATCATATTACTTCAATATGGCGATCTTCTCTCTGCCTACAATATAAATTCCTACAGGCAGTTCCCGGATCACCTCACTTCTGCGCACCTGAGTGCGAAGCTTGATTCCCGTAATGGTATAAACATCTACCAGAGGATCTTTATCCACAACTACATCTACGATACCGGTAGGATCTTCGTAATCATCGGAATTAGTCAGATAGACTTTATCGATAACAATAGGGCTGCCACCGAGCGACCAGAAGCCTACGCCATAGATGTGGCTCGAATTCAGCTTCACAGACGAACCGTCATCCTGCTTTTTATATGCATCATTCAGGTTTACAACCATTTGTCTTTTGCCTCCAACCACGTATGCGGCAGGTTTCGACCAATAACTGTTCTCATCGAAGATATTGAAGGAAGCACCGCACGACTCGGTATTCCCCAGCTTTACCACAAGATATTTATATTCCGACAAATCCACACCATCGTCATACCACCAGCCTCCAAAACCATACTGACCGGTGACCAACGTATGTGTAGTCTCATCGAAAGATCCTTCACTGTAAATATTAGGATTAAATAATTGGGCAGTCAACGGAAAGGTGGAAGAAACAATATGTACAGTCGCTGACTGGCGTTCCCCAAAAGTGCTTTTATAACTGAATGTCACCGTCGACTCACCATCTTTCAATGCCATAATCTGTCCTGCCTCAACCAACAACACTTCCGGATTCTGAATGTCGACATCCGCTACCTGTGTTATCTCTTCCGTATGGCCATCCTGATAGATGGCAAACAAACTATAACTCAACTGACTGCGGGATAACAATTTCAACTCGTTCACCGGTTTGCCAAATGCTTCAAAAGATAGCCGGTCAACAGTATATTCTTTTTCAATATCCCTGACAATCAACTTCAATATGGAAGACTTACCACCATAGCTTACCTCAATATCCGTTTTTCCATAAGCGACTCCCGTAACCACACCACCATTGACGGATACGACTCCCGGAGTAACCGCTCTAATCTCCGCTTCATCCGTAACATCTGTGGCCGTACCATCAGTGTATATGGCCATAACCTTAATATTTGCCGTATGCACATTCCCAGGCAGAATATCAATCTTAAACTGGTCAATGGAAGCATTTAAAGCCACCAGACTTTTATTTTGTTCTTTTTCGGCAAATTGCCAATAATCCATATTAAAAAGCTCTTCTGCACCGTCTCCTTTAAATACAAACCACAAATCATGTTTACCTGTCACACTGCCAATGATATTTGTACTTTCTTCTTTCCATTGAGTCCAGCCACCGGTGTATGACACAGATAAAGTTCCTATCAACTCTCCATCAGGCATATCAAGACGCAACTCTACCATCCCACCTTTCGAACCGCTCGCAACACTTGCCGTAAATATTCCGGCACCAATGTTTCCAAAGTCTACTTCACGAACCTTCAACCGTCCGCCATTACGAATGGAAGTAACATAAACCCCTGTATTGCTGTCTTGGCCCGTTTTCAGCCCAAGCCCCCAAGCCATTGTTTCGGCTTCCGTCTTCAGATAAGGATTCAATGTTCCTACCGGTGCTACACCTTCTTTGGTAGCCATAATTGTAGGAATCGTCCCGTCTTCATTATACTTAAATTCTTCTATACAAACCGAACGGGTAAAACCACCGCCTCCCGGAAGCCAACCGGTATGATAGGCAAAATAAGATTTTCCCTTGAAATCTACTACTCCACAGTGATTAGTGAAACTATTCGTATCCTGCAACGGCATAATCTTTCCCATATATTTCCAGGGTCCTGTCGGGCTGTCACTCATTGAATAAGAAATGTGTTCGGGTACCCCTCCAGCCGCATACAACAAATAATATTTTCCTCCACGCTTATAAAACCAAGGTCCTTCTTCATACAAATCTTTATACTGCACTCCCTCTTTCGGCTCCTTAGGCCCTCCGAATCCCTCCACCGTTTGTTCCACTTCAACTATATCCCCACTATAAGAAATCATGTCCTCATTCACTTTCACATAAAAAAGGCCGGGGTTACCCCAATATATATAAGCCTGTCCGTCGTCGTCAATGAAAACGGTAGGGTCGATATATCCCCATCCGCCGGAAATCATCGGCTTTCCGAGTGCATCCTTAAAAGGACCGGTAGGACTATCGGAAACAGCAACTCCGATAGCATTTATATTCGACTCCGTATCTGTGCAACACACATACCAGTAGAATTTGCCATACCGTTCTATACACTGAGCAGCCCATGCGGTTCCGGCTTTCGCCCACGAAAAAGCAGTCAAGGGAAGCTGAGCTCCATGATCAGTCCAGTTCACCATGTCAGCCGAAGAATAGACTCTCCACTCATTCATATTGTAATAATCAGGCCCTTCATCCCGGTCGATATATATATAAAACCTGTCTCCATAAACCATCGGAGCCGGATCCGCAGTATAACAGGTTTGCACAATCGGATTTTGCGCATATCCTGTAATGGACGATAAAGTCATTGCTAAAATAGCTATTATCACATATTTCCAGTTTTCTTTCATATCGCATCGATTATAAAATAGTGGCATCACTCCAGTCACTATAAACAGAGTGATGCCAACATAAAAATTCAGAAAAGAATTATTTCAATATGGCAATCTTCTCTCTGCCTACAATATAAATTCCTGCAGGCAGTTCCCGGATCACCTCACTTCTGCGCACCTGAGTGCGAAGCTTGATTCCCGTAATGGTATAGACATCTACCAGAGGATCTTTATCCACGGTCACATCCTCGATGCCCGTAGGATCTTCGTAATCATCGGAATTAGTCAGATAGACTTTATCGATAATAATAGGGCTGCCGCCGAACGACCAGAAACCTACACCATAGATATGGCTCGGATCAAGTTTCACTTTAGAATTACTCTTATACATATTATTCAAATCAACAACCACTTGCTTACTGTTCTTAACTTCATACTCAGCAGCTCCCGACCAATAGCTATTCTCATCGAATAAACGAAATGAAGCACCGTTGTTTGAGTTATCATTGCCTATTTTTGCCACAACGTATTTATATTCTGACAAATCAATACCGTTATCGTACCACCAGCCACCGAAACCATACTGTCCGGTCACCAATGTACGTGTATTCTCATCAAAAGAACCGGTCTCCCAAATATTGGGATTAAACAGTTCTGCGGTTAGCGGAAAAGTAGAAGAAGTTACATGAATCTTTAAAGACTGACGGTCACCCAAAGGGCCTTTATAACTGATAATTATATCACTCTCTCCATCTTGCAAAGCCATTATACGTCCGTTAGTTACACGTATGACATCCGGATTCTGATTTTCATAATCGGCCGCCATGGTAATATCTTCCGTATGGCCATCGACATATATTCCTTTCACTGTAATTGTAGAAGAACTTCCGGTAAGCAAAGTGAGCTCTTCTTTTCCATTGATGGTCAATTCGATTAAGGTCAATGATTCTTCACTATACCCCTCAAAAGAGTCGTCAAAATAGAATGCTTCATCAAACTCCGGTTCGGTAGAGAACCAGTCTACATCCACATAGCCTCCTGTCTGGGCAGTTGCATAATTAAAGATAGCGAACTTATTGCCTGTGAATACCGTCAGATCATACTTCATGTTTAGGTCATCCCCAAATTTTGTATAGGTCTTGTTGTCCAGGCTGTAATAAAAGCTTGCTCTACTTGTGTTGTAATTGGCAATAGCGCGCAAATAGATTACCTGTTCAGTGACCACTTCTCCTATCTGCTCCGATTTTGCAGCCGACGATACTACAGGGGCAGTGGTATAAACCAACCGCTTCTGCCCATCTATGACTTTAACGCCAATAAACGCATAAGGGTCCTGAAATACTGCCAATCCTGCCACATCGCCTTCCTGCATCTCGCCTATCTCCATCCTGACCGTACCATAGGAATGTTCCAAGTCCTGAGGATACCCCAGAATTCTCTGAGTCAATGTGTTCTTGGCTTTATGCAGGCTGTCGGTAACATTTGCCGTATACAACCGCAAATAACCGGCATGTTCAGTCAACGACCATTTTGATCTGTCCGCATTATGATTCCATCCCCATTGCAGTCCTAATTTATAATGCCTGAAATTATCATTGGTAGGCAATGACTTTATGGGGTATTCCCTGCCAACATCGGGCTTACGATAGGTAGTGACTCCTTTTCCGTTCTCACCTATTTCAGGCCAGCCATCCACCCATTTTACGGGTTGCAGGTTAGGGAATCGTCCATAAGCACCTTTATCATAGAAAAGCATAGTCCACCACTCTCCGGTCTGCGTTTCTACCAAAGCTCCCTGATGAATGTTGTCATCGTCTATCAGCTTCTTTTCCTCATAAGGTCCGTAGATATCCTTGGAGCGGAAAACAGTTTGAAAAGCAGGCCATCCTCCATACGTAGAGTAAATGTAATAATACTCACCTATCTTATACAAACGGCTCCCTTCAAGCCCTTCGCGGAAAGACCATTTAACCACATCCTTATCACTGCCGGGAATTTTATTGAAATCTTCATCCAATTCGGCTATACGAAGCTGGTTGATACCGTAAACTACGTATATTTTATCATTATCAAAAAGCAATCCGCAATCATAAAAACCATCATTTAACTTCTTCTTTTCCCATTCACCTTCAATGTCGGTAGTGGTCAATAGGTATCCACCTTCATCCAGTGTAGTAAACAGGAGATAGAACTTGCCGTTGTGATATTGAAGAGCTGTTGCCCACTGGCCACGGCTGTAACGGTTCTGACCATTTTCAAGATTATAACCATCGGATGCCTCTATGCGCTCCAACGGATTACAGCAATACTCCCAGTTCACCAAATCATAAGATTTCAGAATGGTGGCTCCGGGGAAAATGTACATAGTAGTGGATACCATATAATAGACATCACCCACACGAATTACATCCGGATCAGGAAAGTCACCGAATATAACAGGATTAGTGTATGTGCCATCCCCATTATCACTATGTGACTGATAAGTAAAATCAGGACGTGGATAATTTTCCTTTGCATACTCCTGATACCAATGATAGGTAGGCCACGGACAGGCTTCCGGATCGGTCAGGAAAGTATATGCTTCTCCTTCGGCGGGCGGTACATCCTTAAATTTTGCCAACAAATCAGCACCCGTAAAAATAAGCCAGCTTACATTACCCGAATTATCTACAATATGTTTCATATTTGCTCCAAAACCGGGACCACCGAATGTACCGGTATGAGCCTTCCCCCACGAAGCGTTATATTTTGACGGTGCCCAATCCATTTCTGTTATCATGATAGGTGCGAATGATGCTACCGGAGCTACGGAATCATCCCATCCTTTCTGGAAAGGTTCATAGCCTCCCGTACTGGAACCACCATCCCCATTTTCTCCATCACTTCCCATCCAGCCCGGATAGAGATGTACCGCATAACCGATGTTATCTCCTTCGATAGGATTGACGGCAAATCCTTTATACAACCCTTGATAACCCAGGCCAGGTATCCAAAGAATGTTACCGCAACCTTGTGCACGCATCGCATCTACCACCGACTGAAAATACTCTTTCAGTTTATCGAAGTGTCCCTGCGAACCGGCTCCATAAGTACCATCGGGACCAAGTATATTAATCGGTTCGTTGGCCAGTTCAAACATAATGTTGGGATGATTCTTCAATTTCGGATGCTGGGCTACGTGTGTCCATACTTTAATGAGATACTGATTATACTCATCTCCCACAGCTATTTTTTCCGGACATACTCCGGGAGGACGCATGACTACATAAAGTCCTTTCGAGACAGCATATTCCGCCATCGGAATAAATACCCTATCAAGATAGTTTTTAAACCGATTGAAATCGAATGCTGAAATGTCATTCTCTCCTTCTACATGAATTCCCGGAGAATTTGACCAATACGGGTCCATATGTAATCGAAGAAAATTCATTTTCCAACCGGCAGCCATAATGTCATCAATCAACCCTTGATTGTATTTCAAGCATTTCTCCACATCATAATTGTCCCACTTCTGCCCCATCTCATTGAACCACGGACTATAGGTCTGTGCAAACCCATGCAGGTTCACTTTATTCCCATGCGGGTCTACCAGGTAACGGCCTTCAACATGCAGTCGAGGCATTGACATATCTTCCCATGCCCAAAGTGCGGAAGAAGACATCAAACAGCATAAAGCTATAAGAAATTCGTAAAATACGTTTGTAATGTTTTTCATAAGCTATATATTTAAATTACTTCAACAAAAAATTAATAAGAATCGCTATGCCGCGATATTACTTTTTCACCTGAATAAATGAGATTGCCCGATGTACAAACACCTTCTATCACTACCCCATAATCGGCAGCAGAATCAGCTGTATAGAAGCTGACGTGAACAGTTCCCGATTCATCAACCTGCACGCTCGGATTCCAGTATATCGTAGAACGTAAGTCTGGCTTGACGGATTCTTTCTTTGCTTCCGTGTCATACGCCGGTGAGTAGAATTCTACAGTTTGCTGATAACCTAAAGTAGTAATAGTCTGCATGTTGCTATTCATTTTATTTTTCTGTACAAACCCATTCTTCGTAGTGACTACTATGGCACCATTTCCCGCAGCCGACCCGTAAAGAGGACCGATAGAAGTGGCAGGGGAGTAAAAAACATCTTTGATGTCATCCACGTCCAACAGGTCAAAATCAAAGTTTTCTTCGGGAACATTGTCCAGCAACACCATGACCGGAGCAAATCGATAACGCACTTCATTATTCGTGATAGTAATACCCGGCAAACGTCGCAAGAGGTCGTATGTAGAAATAAAATGTCCTTTTTTTACATCCTCTTCCGTCAGCACCTTCGAAACTCCCACCGAATAAAAGGGAGATTCCGTTTTTACAACTCTCTCTCTTCTACCTGTCACTATCACTTCCGCCAGATTATAAACTCTCATTCCATTTTCTATAGTATATTTTTGGTCCATCTTTGCCATATAGTTTTCTTCTATATGTGGTTTTTCAATGCGGGGAATAAATCCGATTTTAGGGGCAGGAAATGATTTATAGGGGTCCAGTTCAATAAAGACTTTTGAAGAACCTTTCTTGCTGAGCGCCTGGACAATATAGTGAGTACCACTGGGATATTCCAGTTTATCGAATACAAACCGCCCATTCCGGTCAGGCTTCGTCAGTTCTGTCCCGATGAGTGAATCTTTAAGGGCGAGCAAAGAGATATTTCCCTCTTTCAATGCAGAAAACAAGCCCTCTACTTTACCGGAAACTTCGTCGCCCAATTCCAAATTATAGGGCAATGCGCTGGTTACTTTGCCTTTTAATACCTCCGGTATGTTGTATTTCCGCCAGCCTTGTGTCATCATCAGCAAATCCAGGGCATAGGAAGAACTGCGGTTGTCTTGCAGGTAACTCAACGGTGACTCAATGTGTCCTTTAAGATCGGAAGTGAGCAATAAGGTGGAAACAATGTTGGAAACGGTATCCGGCTTCACATCTGTTCTGTCAACAACCGCAAGTGCGAAGTTGCCTGACATGGGGTTTCCGTTTATATCTTTAATCTGTATATCCATATCTACCCTCTCTCTTGCCAAGTAGTTTTCGCGGTCGAGCCGGACTTCAGTCTGCGCCAGCGCGCTTTTTTGCAGAGAAAACACTAAACGTTCGCTCAGAATGTTTCTTCCTTCATCAACCAGCAGAAAATGAACGATGCCTGCCGGAAAAAAGTCTTTTTCAAAGTCAACATAATTTTGTTTATCATCCCAAGGTTGTGCATACAGAACGATACCCCGCAAATGCGCCACCAGTGTCAGCGAAGTGCCCAATGGGGTATCGGGTGATTTGGAAAGACTTACCCGCAAATAATCTTTAGACCAAAGTGTGTTCAGGGAGATAGCATCCGGAGAAGGTTCGGGCAAATCAAAACGCTTGGAAACGCCTGTTCCGTCACTACAAACGGCATGATACTTTTTTCCGGGAACATAATACATCCGAAAACTCCCCATACCCAAATGCTGGCTTTTGAAATCGGCACATACCTGACCTTCTTCGTCAAATACTTGACCTTCTACCTCTGTAGACAAACCATCTGCATCGATGGCCTTAAATGCCATTTTGATTGTGGTGGATTGAGCTGCATGACCTCCTTCGGGGAAGAAAGCCACATCAAAGGTTTTACTCAATTCGGGGATTTTGAAATAGCGATTGGAAATTTTGCCGTCATACACTGTCTGCAACAAAAACGTGCGCGAAGCAGGAATCTCCTTCTTCTTGAAAGTGTAATGGATATTTTCCCCTTCCAATGATAAGACTTTTCCTTTTTTGTCCCTGTCTCCATCGGGGAAAAGAATGGCTTGTGTAGGAGTGACGGATCGGTTGTCCGGTTTACTGAGAAAATGTATTTCCGCATGAACGTCGTTGTTTTCAGCAGAATAACTGATTTCCGGAGATATCGCTTCGGATACGGGATCGGATATATAAATCAGTTTATGAGGAAAGTACTCTTCACCTATATTCTGCATGAACCAAGTGTAGGCTCTGAGAGAATAGTTGCCTTCCGGCAGGTCCTCACCCAATGGAATATGTCCGTAAAAACACCCCAAAGAGTCCGGTCTTATTTTCACTCTCTCCACCAAGTTGCCCAACGGATTCACCAACTCTACATATACATATCGACTGGCATTAGCTTGCTTTAACATAAGAGCATCTACTAAATGTGCCCTGAACCAAAGGGTTTCACCGGACATGTAAATGCCACGGTCTGTCTGAAGGTAAAGCTTTTCCTGAGGGAAATGCGACATTTCTTCTCTGAACAGATTTTCAAGGGTATCTGTCGGTACAGACTGGGGAGCGGTACCATCTGCCCAAAGGCTGGGAGACAGTATCAGGCAGCACAACCATACCATGTATTTGACAGAACTGTTCGCAATGTTCTTCATTATTTTTTCTTTTTAATTATTAATTCACCACAGAATACACAGATTAACACGAATACTTTCTCATTATCAGCATTATAGAGTAACAGATTGCTTTCTTCCTTGTTTTCCAATGGAAAACAAGGAAGAAAGCAATGGAAAGATTTCACAAGTACTTATTAGTAAGTAGGCATTGGAGAATCTGGATAATAAACTACTCCATCCAAAACTTGACTCATTTTTACAGAACGGACTATTTGGCTCAAAGGCTCTAAATTAGTTGTTTTATACACACAATAGTTTGTACATGCTGGTAATGATGAACCATTACCAGGAGACAATTTGGGACACCCTCCATCGTAAAGACGAATATCTAAAGTGAAAGTCGCATCCGGACGATCCCAAAATCTATCTAATTGTGGATGGCTAATTTTTATTACCTCGGACATAGATGAAGTAAGAACCGGGAGATCAACCCAATTCGTAATATCTTCAACATCATATACAGGGTTAGGGGTATAAGGGTAATAAGGAAGGGATTCATAATGATCGAAACTCTGAACATGCAAGATATATAACAATAACGCTCTTTTAGGAAACTCTCCTCTCGAAAAATAGAAATTATGCTCCAAGTCTACGCCTATACTTAATACTGGATATCGTGGATTATATCCATGACTACAATTTGGTGGAGCAGCAGGATCATTCATAATGCCGAGTGAAATAGTTATTGGTTGACCAACATATCCATTAGAAGAACGACCTCTTACTGTCGCTATCACAGGTCCACTGTATGATGCAATAGAGGACACAAAAAACTTCTCACTTCCAGAGTCGTTACTACTTGAAAATGAACCCAATGACATACCAGACTCAGTAGATACTCCTACTTCGATACCAACATACTTACCAAATGGCTCATTCCAAGAAATAGAAACAACATTCCCTAACAATGATAAATCAAGAGAACCCGACGGCCCCCTTGTCGTTGCAGACGAAGGGTCATTTTTTTCTTCTATGATCGGATCATCTTCTCCTTTACATCCGATACATAATAGCATCAGAAACAAACAATAAAATAAATGCTTCATAATGGTTCTGCTTTAAAAATTTGACAATATTTACTTATAGAATGGTGTTTCTCACGAAGCACCATTCTTAAACTAATGATAATAAAAAAGTCACAATCTGTTTTTTACCTTAAAAACACCTTTCTAATAATCGTACTTTCTATTTTCTTCCATCCAGTCGTTTATCTTGCGTACTTCATCATCGTTCTTACGCTCTTTGTACACAAATCCCCGGGTTTTCTTCAACATACCATCCTCTCTGAAAGTATACCACAAATCGTACACTTCCATTTCGGGGTAATACTTACCGCCACCACTGACAAGGTTAAACTTATCCCAAGACGTTAAGGTTACTGAATTATCCGGATTTACGGTGATATTAAAGCAATAATCGGGTCTGTAGTCTGTAGCACCTTTCGACCATTCATTCTTTTGATGATACATACGTACAGTGTTACCATCGACTACAGCTTGCAACGTGCGAGGCGACTTATAGATAACGGAATCCTTTGGATTATCAGCAGGCTTAATCACACCGTCCATATAATAAAGCCCTGAATAGTCATTCATCAGATTCAGACGGATTAGCACCACTGTATCTTCTTTAGCCAGTTCAAAACGAGATGTTCCACTAAGTTTAAACGCCATCATATAGAGCGAATCTATATGCAAAGTGGATGGGTCAATGTGAACAGGATACGTGCCATAGGCTTCACCCTTTTTCACAATTACATTTTCTTGCGGAAAACTATAGATACCATTTGTCAACGTACGATACTTTATATCACCCGAACCAAGTTCTTTCTGGTTATAACTTTCAATACCAGAAGGAAATTCTTCAACAGTAACAGTTATATCTTCCTTGGTAGACAGCGAACCGCTGATGGCAACCGATGCATATATGGTATCTTTTTCATAACCTATATTCAGATCTCTATTTATAATCTTATCTTTTGCCCCAACCAGATAAACCGTTTCGGGCCATAAATTCTCTTCCATAGGTATTTTATTGTCGCAACCCGCCATACATGCCAACAGCAAGGTTATCGAAAAAAATGCTATTCTCTTCATATTATCAGCTTTTATTGTTTTCATTTTAATTCCATCCTGGGTTCTGTACCAACTTACCGTTCTTTCTCAGCACATTTCTGTCAAGCGGCCACAGATACATCTTGTTGGAAAACATACGTTTCATGGTTTTTTCTGTATTCCAGATTCTTTCTGTATAGAACTGTTCGCGTTGTGATTCGCGAGCACTTACATCCAATCCTCTGATGGGTTTGTTGTAAGCGTCATAGGCATCTTTCCAACGGCGCAAATCCCAATAACGATGACTTTCGAAAGCAAACTCAATCAACCTTTCATGCTTAATTAGTTCACGCATCCTGCTTTGGTCGGCTGCATCGGCAGTTGTGATTCCCGGTTGACCGGCACGATAACGAATCTGATTGAAATATTTCACCATTTGATCCACATCACGAGTAACCGTCACCTGCCCATCTTCGTCCGTATACGAACCTTCCATTTCGTTCATCGCTTCTACATACCCCAACAATACTTCGGCATAGCGGAATATCGGATAAGTCTTCGCTTTTACCACTCCATTCCAAAAGATACAATCATCCTGATGCACATATTTCCGGCAGGTATATCCGGTCCTGGTTCTGTTATCATTATTATTCATATCAGATGCACTACCTCCGTAGTAATAGTCGGTAACATAGTTTCTGGTACCTGCTGACAAACCGTCACGGTGGGAAGTTGTAGGCCAGATACAAGCATTGAAACCAATAGCCGCATAAAAACGCGGTTCGCGACCATCATCACGATGAGCTCTGTTTCCGGAAAGAAGATAATCTGACGAGAATGTTTTATCTTGTCCCACTGCCTGCCATGATTTTTCCGCCTGAGTAGCTTCACTAAACGGTCTACCGTCAGCCATCCGGTATTCATCAATCATATCTAAAGTAACACTAAATGAAGATATTCCCCCCAATTTGGAAGGTGTCACAAGAATATAGTTTCCATTATTTTTTGAAAAATAGATGTATTCTTTAACCAACTCAGGCTGGTAAGTACCATCAAACAGCGTCTTGTATGACTTATAGGGGTCTATACCTCCGGCTCCATCAGGGAAGTCGGCATCAGATACCGTCTCGGGAAGAGGCAATGTGCCTGTACCCTTTTCATTCACTATTTTGGATACAGTATGAATGGCATACTTATTCATATCAATAATCCGCTTGAACGTGGCGGCAGCTTTTCCCCACTTAACCTTGTCTTCCGTCTGGGCAATGAAATTCCTCCCCTCTGAGTCTTTCCAATCGGAATAGTAACTGTTACCATTGAAAAGGGGGCTGGCAGCATAGAGCTGCATACGAGCCTTGAACGCCAAAGCAGCACCCTTGGTAGGTATATACTGCAATGCATCTATACGACTTGCAGGCAGCAATTTAGCTGCTTCTTCAAAGTCGGCACAGATTTTCTCTACACACTCATCGTAAGTGGAACGCTCGAATGAAACTGACGCTACATCTTCGTCCGTATCGAAAGGACGGTCGGGAAGTACAACCACAGGCCCGTACAATCTTACCAAATAGAAATAGAAGTAAGCCCGCAGAAAATAAGCCCTTCCCTTGAAATCACGCATTTCCATCTCGGTAAGCTCCTGGTTTTTGGATATATTCTCCAATACGATGTTGGCCTTACGGATTCCTTTATAGCACCCGGGCCACGGATTAAACCATGAGTTCGTTTCTTTCACTTCATCATAAAGTATAGCATTTCCATTCGTTACGAACGGAACGATTGCTTCATCTGAGCCCAATCCACTGGGCAATGTAGAAGACCATCCCCAACCATTCATAAGTATTGATTCATCGGGAAGCAGTGCAGCCGCTCCATTGATATACTCTTCCGTTCTGGAGCGGGAAAGGAAAATGGAGTCCAGCGTGGTCTGATCGTACACATATTTGTCAATGTCCAAGTATTTTTCGCACGAACCGAACATAATGCTTGAGACCAAAATAACGGTTATTGCGGCTATTCTGCCGAGAAAACCGAATTCTCTTTTATAATTTCCAAATTTTATCATAATTGTCAGGTTATATTAGAATGAAAGATTAAGCTGTAAAGTATACACTCGCTGGACAGGATAGACTGTTCCATTATCTCCCGCTTGTGCAGGATCCAGCATCTTCTCTTTAGACCAAACTGCCAAATTGTCTCCAATCACACTAATTACTGCTTTCTGGAGACCAAACTTTTTCAGGAATTGGTTCTTGAGTGTATAAGAGACTTGCACATTCTTCAGACGCAAGTAACTACCATCAGACAACCAAAAAGAAGATGATTGACTATTATTACTGCTACCTCCATAATAAAGACGAGGGTACTTGGCGTTCGGATTCTCGGTGGCAGGGTTGCCTGAGATCTCACGTGAAATCCATCGGTTTGCCGGGTTGGCAAAATCTGTAATCACATTACCGGCTGTACTACCCGAGAATGGCTGATACATATTTCCACCTTTAAAATAAGTCACGCGGCTTACCCCCTCGAACAGGACACTTACATTGAAGTTCTTCCAGTTAAACTCTGTGGCAAATCCATACTGTATCTGAGGCACATAAGAATACTTCAAAGGTACAATATCATCCCAATTGACAATGCCATCGCCATTGACATCCTTATACTTGATGTCACCCGGCAAGTAATTGCCAAAATCCTGACGAGGACTATTATCTATATCTGCCTGGTCTTTAAACAAGCCCAAAGCTATCAAGCCTCGGTTAACTCCACTTTGATATCCTACGGCTGATTGGTAATCGTATTTCTTAAGGTCTTCCTCGAAATTGGTGATTTTGTTCATGGACTGTGTATAGTTGGCACGTACAATCAGGTATTTGTCATTGTCACCCAAAAGTTGCGTATATGAGATATGTCCATCCATACCCCAGCTCTTCATTTCACCCACATTGGCCCAAGGCAATGACGGAAGTCCCATCTCTTCCGGTACACTCTGGCGTTGCTGATAAATACCGGAACGTATATCCTGGAAGAAATCGACTGTCATCTCAAAACGTTCGTGGAAGAAACGTGCATCAATACCGATGTTAGCTTTCTTGGCCTTTTCCCAGCGCAGGTTGCTGGAACCTACTTGCGTTTCGGTCAAACCGGAACCGTTATTCCAACTGCCGGAACCTGTGTAACCAATCAAAGTAAGATAGGGAAAACGTACCGAGTCGTCCCAAGTGAGGCGGTCGTTACCTACTATACCATACGAAGCCCTGATTTTGAAATAATTGATAAAATTGTTCTTATTACGCCAGAAGCGATATTGCGTGGGAGCCCAACCTATAGAAACAGCAGGGAACCAACCAAATTTCTTACCTTTCTCAAAAGCCTCCGAACCGGTGTAACCCATATTAAATTCGGCCATATAAGTATCATCATACGAATAAGAGAAACGGCTTGAGTAACTATTATATCGTTTAGGGATAGCAGTCAGCAATTTATTATATTTCGATGCTTCATAATCGCTCCATTCGGCCTTCACCAAAGCACCCACCTTATGTACCTTATTAAATGTCTGGTCGTAATTCAGTCGGAAATCCCAATAAATTCTACGCTCAGTGTCATTCCAATTTGTATAATAGGGCTCCACTGCATCAGATATTTTCTCCAAATCGAGTGTTCCATCACGTTTATAACCATGAGCATAATAAATGGCCGGCATTTTTTCGCGAACTTGGGTTCTCGCACCTATCGAATTAATGTTGACCAATCCTGCAATACTCAGTCCGGGAGTTATCATCTTCAAATCCTGATTGAGCTGCATCGTGATTTTATTATCATTGGAATAGAACTTGCGATAACCCGTCATATTCAACAATACATACGGACTAATATTCGATTTATCAGTGCCATATCCAGGTGCCTGCCCTGTGGTGTACATCAACGGTACTGTCACCGGAGTCAGATTGGATTGTGCCTGCCACAATACCCTACTGTCGTTTCCATATCCCGGATAATTCTGAGTAACAATCACACTCTCTTCATTCAGCGAAAGCGTAGTGGTGGAAGTGACATTCACATCCACATTAGCACGGAAATTGAACTTGTTGTAGTTTACGTTCGTATTGTATTTGTTTACCCCTTTATCTTGTTTAAAGATGGCATCTTTTGTCGTAAAACCGGCACTGATGTAATAGCGAGCTACTTCACCACCTCCCGACGCACTCAGGAAGTATTGCTGGTTCCAGGTATAATCTCTCAAGATAACATCCCTCCAATCCACATCCGGATGAAAATCAGGGTCCATGTGGTTCCCGAACAAATCCACATCCACATCGGAATAGACAGGAATACGTCCACGTGTCACGGCAGCTTCGTTGGCGAGTGCCGCATATTCCGCAGCACGTACATATTTGGGCATTCGAGGAGAATAAGAGATACCGGCATTTGCCTTTACCTGCAAATTCAGTTTTCCGGCTTTACCCTTCTTGGTACTTACCAATACCACACCGTTGGCACCACGTACACCGTAAACCGCCGTAGAAGAGGCATCCTTCAAGATAGAGAAACTCTCAATGTCTTCGGGATCAAGCGTATTCAAGTTGCCTTCGACACCGTCAATCAACACCAAAGCTCCCTGTCCGGCACCAAAGGTACTGATACCACGTACCCAGAACTCGGAGAAATCCTTGCCCGGCTCTCCACTACGTGTAACGGAAATGATGCCCGGAACGCGTCCGCCCAACATGTTGCTTATGGAAGTGGCAGGAGTTTTCAGCGTAGCCACCTCAACTCCGGTAATGGCACCTGTCACATTAATCTTCTTCTGTACCTTACCCGATGCCGTAATCACAACCTCGTCCATTACATTCGAACTCTCCTTCAACACTACGCGCATGCGCTCGTTGCTCTTGTTCATTTTTATCTCCTGAGGATCATACCCCACATAGGATATGACCAACGTATGCCCGGCTTTGATACCCCCTATCTTGAAACGACCGTCAATATCCGTAATAGCACCCATAGAAGGAACTTCCTTTACAGAAATCGATACTCCGATTAAGAGTTCGCCTTTCTCGTCCATAACCGAACCAGAAGCTACCACAGTCTGTTGCGCATAGGCCAAACTCATAGAGCTTACCCATGCCATGAGAAACAGTAATATATGTTTAATCTTCATCTTGATTCATTTTATATGATTTCTACTTTTATTCAATTGTCATTTTCCGGATTGCATTTGAAGATCGTTCACAAATGAAGAAGTTCTCCTCCGAATCCAAAGCAATATCCACTGGATTATCAAACATTGCATCCGTAGGGAATCCGTTTAGTCTTCCTGACCGATCGGGAACTCCCGCTACCAAAGAAACAAGCCTTCCTTTGATTTTCACAATGCAATGGCTCGCTTTGCAACATACATAGAGTTCACCGTAACTATTCACCGCCATTCCGCAAGGTTGTTTCAATACGGCATCCGTCAATCGATCCCCAAAAGTTGTATTCAACCATCCCGGTTGGAAGCCGGCATAGCGTTCCACTTGCCATGCACCCGAAGTATCTTTCCATATCTTCAGAATGCCATTATTCTCAGGATAAGAGGCAAAAAAGCACTTATCATATTTACTGTAAGTCAGATAATGTTCCCACTGACCGAGATTCACTCCATTAAAAGCCGGGTAATCTGATGGAGTAACTAATTTTGTATAACTTTTATCTGTCAAATCCACTTCATAAAGACCATCATCGGACATTGCATACACATAGCGGTCATCCTCGGCATAAGTCAATACCCCCACGCAACTGTTTGAAGAAGGTATTTTGAGACCAAGAGAGTTTATAGTCCATCCATCCCCACGGGTGGCTGTGTATAACTCACCTCCATCACGAGGCATGATGCTCACTTTTTCTCTTGAATTATCAACTGCAACAGAACCCATAAAACCAATAGAAGTCAGACGCATCACCATATTATCCTCTAATGACACAAAATAAGTACGATCGCCCCATACTCCTGCATAGAAAATGAAATTATCACTCTTTTGTCCTGCAACAGCTACAATTCCTGAAGAATCATCCATTCGGAATTCATCTATTTTACAATCATTTGACGATGTCCAGGTATTTTCACCAAATTTTCCCAATATTGTTTTCACAGATTGAGTCTGATAGTACTTAAACTTCACATTATCAGATGTATACCTTTTGCCATCCACTTCCAATGTTATCTCGTTATAGCCGGGAAACTGCTTGGGGATAAGCCCATACAGTTCATTTCCGTTGTTGTTTACGATAACAGCTTCCTTGTCGGCAAAGAAAACTTTGACTTTTCTGGTCGTGTCAACCGGAAAGTTTCCTTTGATAATAAAAGAATCGTTGATTCTTCCCCAGTCGGGTGACATGGATTTTAACTCAATAGGCTTGCTCGAATCATAATAGCTGCCTATTTCAGGCCATTTCTCAATTACTTCTTCGCCATTGCAACTTGCGAACAAAATACTTAAGAAAAGAAAAACAAAATAAAGCTTGTTGTTCTTCATAATATATAAGTAATGGGGTTCTATGTTTTTTATTCATAACGGCAGCCATTGACACCAGCCCCCCTTTAAATGTCAAAGCCACATGAAATTCATTACAGATTACCGAAAGTGATATGCATCACTACGGTTATCTCTGATTTTACAGTCTTTACATAATAGCTGACTTAACCGTCATCATCATACATACATTTCATAAGATTAACTTGATTAGATTTAACATAACAATAACTCCATCAATATACATTCCGTACATTGATGCACAAAGCTACAGAAGTGTACCCAATACACTTTTAGATATTAGATATATAATTTTAGATATTAGATATTCTAACTAATAAATAATAAAAAAGAGGAAAAAAGAAGTAAATCACACCTCTGTAGGAGACTTACCAAAGTACTTTTTAAATACTGTACTAAAATAACTGATACTAGAATAACCACAAAGTTCGCTAACTTCTGTGATAGTGTATTTATGAGATTGGAGTAATTCTAAAGCTCGGTTTAAACGAATGGATTTAATAAAGTCAATAGGTGATTGACCTGTCAATGCTTTTATTTTTTTATATAATAGTGAACCGCTCACATGCATTTCCATAGCAAAGCTTTCTTTGTCAAAATCCAAATTTTGCATATTATTATGAATCACCTCCACGGCTTTTTTCACAAACTGATCATTAAGCTCATTCGCCAGAATAACCTGTTGCTCATCATTCTCCGGTTTTATCAATTTCAAAGCTCTCTCTCTGACAATTTCCCTGTTTCGCATAAGGGACTTTATCCGTTGCTCCAAAAGTGAGATATCAAAAGGTTTTGTGATATAATCCTCTGCCCCCAGACCTAAACCTTCCAACTGGTCACTTTTATCACAAAGTGAAGTTAACAGGATTACCGGAATATGCGAAGTTTCAAAAGTAGATTTGATCAATTTACATAACTCAAACCCATCCATATCAGGCATCATCACATCCGAAATAATCAATTCGGGAGATTCCTTCTGAAGCAATTCCCATGCTTCATTGCCATTGCCAGCCTCTAAAATGTAATATTGATTTTCAAAAGAACACTTCAGGAAGTTCCGCAAATCTTTATTATCATCTACGATTAATATAGATTTCCTCTTTCCGGATCTATCATCTTCCTGTTTATATTCCGACTGATCAGACAGACCATCGGCAGATGTTATATTGCCCGGTTCTTCATGTTCAACAGGTGCAACCTCAACCACTTCTTTATAAGGGATGTTTATTTTGAATAAAGAACCTTCATTCTCCTTACTTTCAAGTGAGACTTTTCCCTCATGCATCAAAACGTAATTCTTCACCAATAACAGGCCTATCCCGGAACCTACCATGCGTGAATTAACCTTATTATCTCCTCTATAAAACTCTTTGAACAGCTTCTTTTGAGCATTATCCGAGATACCCAATCCATAATCTCTCACCTCCAAGCTCCAATAGTACTCATTACAATTCAATGTAAGCTCCACCCTACCATTCGTATGGGAATATTTGATTGCATTAGATATCAAATTATCAACGACCTTCTCTATTTTCAATTCATCGACAGCTGACATATAAGATTCCCTGTTAGAGACAAACTCCAATATAACATTCTTTTTTCCCGCTGTAGACTTGAACATTGTTTTCCGCCTATATACCAAATTAACAACATCAACCATTACCAAAAACAGTTGTCCTTTCCCCATATCTACTTTCTGGAAATCCAGAAGTTGGGTTGCAACATTAGATAAACGTTCAGACTGTTCCATAGCCAGATTCAGATAATAATGTCCTTTCTCTGACAATTCTTCCTCTTTATTCAATTCCTGAATAGGTGCATTTATCAGCGTTATCGATGTACGAAGATCATGAGCGGTATTTGTGAAAAAACGAATCTTATCTTCGGCATGGCGCTGTTTTAAACGATTTATATAGAATTTAAGCACAAAGAAAGTAGTACTCATTATAATAATGAATATCACCAGGCGAAACCACCACGTCTGCCAGTAAAGTGGAATAACGTGTATATCCAATGTACGTTCATCGACTATCTGAGAAAGTGAATTATTATACATTCTTACTTTAAGCCGGAAATTTCCATTAGGAATATTGGTATAAGTAATTATTTGCTGACTGGAAGGATGTGACCACTCCGCATCAAGCCCTTCCATTTTCCATGAAAATTTTATTTCTTTGGAAGAAACACCAATAGGCAATACCTCAAGCGTCAGAGTATTCTGATCATATTTGAATGAAATATCTGTTTGCTTATTTACCGGGATTCCACGCAACAAATCCTGATTTTCTCTGATAGAACTGCCGGAAATATTGATATTCTGGAAATAAATCTGCCCGTTGAGCTGGGTATGATATAATTTATCAGGATTAAACATTACTGCCCCATTATTTGTACCCCACATCAACTCACCATTGCGTAATTTGCAGCTGGCATTCACATTGAACGAAGCACTGGAAAGAGCTAAAGTAGAATAATAAGTATGCACCGTGCTGTCGGCAGGATTATAACGACACAAACCATTTTCCGTACCTAACCATAAATACCCATTATCATACATGACACTGTTAACATAATTAGATGGCAATCCGGATTCCACTGTTATTTTATGAGTTTCACGATTCGTGTAATTATAGTGTAGCAATCCGTCTCCGGAAGTAGCCACCCAAATATCATCCTCCATTACTAAAAGATCTTGTGCAAGGCATTCCGGTAAAAAAGTGATTTTCCCCGTTTCTTTGTCTAACAAAAGCACAGAATAAGTACAAGCCAGCAACATTTTTCCCGGAGAAAACTCCATAAACGTACGCATGGGCTGTGCACCATACGTATGAAAACGTTTTTCTTTCGTTAAATAACATATTACATCTTGGATACCTCCAATCCAGATATCACCCTCGCTATCCTTATATATATTCATTATAAATTTACCATCAGACTTCAAATCCGATGTATTCCGTGGATAATGAACCAATTCTTTTCCAGTATTCCGATCTAAAACATAAAATCCGGATGAGAACGAACCCGCCCAAATGTTTCCTTCATCATCTTCACATAAAGCCAGAAAGACCTGTGCCTGTTCCTGTTTATTCTGATAATAAGTATCCCATTCATTAGTGGCTACTCTCCACCTGCTTATCCCATTATTCGTAGCAAACCAGATATCTCCTTTGCTATCTTCCAGTATCTTGTTTACATTATCATTCCCTAAAGAATTCGGATTATTAACCTGATGGGTAATTTGATTAATTAAAGGAGATTTCCAGTCGAAGAAAGAAAGTCCGCCAGTATAGGTAGTGACCCACACTCTCTGCTTACCATCGCAATAAATATCATAAACTCCATCCCCGCGAAGAGAGAAAGGATTATCAATATCTTCTTTCAGAATGTTCAGAACCGTTTTTTTATCCTTATCCAATTCCCATACTCCCTGTCCGTCAATCCCAACCAATAATGTCGAATCAGAACTTTCCGTTATCACTCCGATTGGCTGCTTTGGAAAATCAGAAAATGGCAATAACGATTTTTTTTGCATATCCAGATAAAAAAGACCGTCAGTAGAAGTTCCTATCCATAAAACCTCTCCTTTATTATCATAAAAAAGACTGCTTATCTGAAAAGTATTATTTATTTCACATACACTTTTTCGCTCCAATGTATTCATATTCAGCAAACCAATGCTATCCTGATACGTTACAAGTAAGTGTGTCTGATCATAAGGTGCTATGCTCTGTGTCATAGTTTGTTTCTCACCTATTTGAGTAAACATTCCATTTTTATATTTGCACAATCCTCCGGAAGTAGGAATCCAGAGAGCCTGTTCATCATCAATAATGACTTTGCCTACACTTAAAAAAGTATTATTGAAAGATATTCTGAGATCCAGAAATAAATCAAACCGGTCATACAGTTCATTATAATGAAAGAATTGCCCATTATTCGTATATGCTATTAAAAACGAGTTATTATAGGCCAGCTTGACATTTATGATATTGGCAGTTTTATAAGGAAGCTGATAAATGCGATAATCACTTTCCGTAATTCTCAATATACCCGTTTTAGAAGAAGCCCAAATAAAGCCATTCTCATCTTTGCAGACAGAAGCCATTTCCCGCATGGAAATTCCATACATCGTATTAATATTATAAAACTTCACATCTGAAGCATATATATTAAAAATAGAAAGAAAAAGAAAGAATATAAGCAGCCGTGATTTCATAATATTACTGTTAGATGCTGCAAATATAATATATTTGAAAGCAACCAACCAATATATGCATTATTTTGTCTAATTTTGCACCTCGTTTCACAAAAAGTACAGATTATTTATGAAAGCGTTCGAATTCAGACCAAAGCTATTCACGGCTTTGAAGAACTACTCGAAAGAATTATTCATGGCAGACCTGATGGCCGGTATCATAGTAGGTATCGTTGCTCTCCCGCTTGCTATTGCATTTGGTATTGCATCCGGTGTATCACCCGAGAAAGGTATTATCACGGCAATCATTGCTGGATTCATTATCTCCATGTTGGGAGGTAGCAAAGTACAGATCGGTGGTCCTACAGGAGCTTTTATCGTTATTATTTATGGCATTATCCAGCAATACGGAGAAGCGGGATTGATTGTAGCCACGCTAATGGCGGGAGTCATTCTTATTCTGTTAGGGATATTCAAGTTGGGTGCTGTAATCAAGTTTATACCCTATCCTATCATCGTGGGATTTACCAGTGGTATTGCTGTCACTATCTTCACTACGCAGATAGCTGATATCTTCGGACTTAGTTTCGGTGGTGAAAAAGTTCCCGGAGATTTTGTCGGGAAATGGATGATCTATTTCCAGCATTTCGATACCATCAACTGGTGGAACACAATTGTCAGCATTGTAAGTATTGCAATTATTGCCATAACCCCGAAATTCTCAAAGAAGATACCGGGATCTCTGATTGCTATCATTGTAGTAACGGTAGTGGTATATCTGATGAAGACGTATGCCGGAATCAACTGTATAGATACCATTGGCGACCGCTTCAGTATCAAAGCGGAACTGCCGGATGCAGTAATGCCTTCACTAAACTGGGAGGCTATTCAGGACTTATTCCCTGTAGCCATTATCATTGCGGTATTAGGAGCCATCGAATCGCTGCTTTCCGCTACGGTAGCGGATGGTGTTATTGGCGATAAGCATGATTCTAATACGGAATTGATAGCACAAGGAGCTGCCAACCTAATAACACCCCTGTTTGGTGGTATTCCTGCCACCGGTGCTATTGCACGTACAATGGCTAATATAAACAATGGTGGTAAAACCCCTGTTGCAGGTATGGTACATGCAGTGGTGCTTTTGCTTATCCTTCTGTTCCTTATGCCGCTGGCACAATATATTCCGATGGCTTGTCTGGCAGGTGTATTGGTGATTGTCTCTTATAACATGAGTGGTTGGCGCACATTCAAGGCACTGCTGAAGAATCCGAAATCAGACGTCACCGTATTGCTGATCACTTTCTTCCTGACAGTTATTTTCGACTTAACCATCGCTATTGAAGTGGGTCTTGTCATAGCTTGTGTACTCTTCATGCATCGTGTGATGGAAACCACTGAAATTTCTGTTATTAAAGATGAGATTAATCTGAATGAAGAATCTAACAGTAAAGAAGATGAAGAAAACCTGTCTATCCCTAAAGGTGTGGAAGTATATGAAATAAACGGCCCTTACTTCTTTGGTATTGCCACCAAGTTCGAGGAAATCATGTCCAGACTGGGTGATCGCCCCGAAGTGCGCATTATCCGTATGAGGAAAGTACCCTTCATCGATTCCACAGGTATTCACAACCTGACTAATCTTTGCCAAATGGCGCAACGGGAGAAGACAACAATCGTACTTTCCGGTGTGAATGAAAAGGTGCACAAAGCATTAGAGAAATCCGGCTTCTATGAACTGCTGGGTGAAAAGAATATCTGCCCGAATATCAATGTGGCATTGGAAAGAGCGAAATCACTTCTAGCATAACTTTCTCCTCAGATTTTATCAACATATTAACGTTTCACAAATATGCGTAGTCTCATATATTTGTGGAACGTTTTTTCATTCAAAAAATAAGCATATTCTATCTTTGAAAAACAGGACATAAATAACAACCAAATAAACTCATTTTTCGACCATATAAGCATAAAAACTATTATATTGCACCCTATTCTTATTACAAAATCTTTACCAAACCCCTAAAAAAGGTTATATTTGTTGCCTAAAAGCAAAACAACAAAGACGATGGGAATGGGCAAATACGGCAGAATAGTCATATATATTATTATATCTCTATTTTCATTACTGGCATGTAACTCACAAAAAGATGGGAAAAGAGTGCGAAGTGAGGTCGATGCTTTACTAATCAGTAAGTTCGATTCGATATACACTTATCCGGAAAAGATGAAAACATGCTTCAGAGAAGCACAAAAAAAGACATCTGACAGTGCAGCTTACTATAAATTGGAACTTTTTGCCGGATATTGCCTTTATCTTCAGGGATATCCGGACAGTGCTCTGCACATCAATCAAAAGGTTCTGACTTTCTGCAAACAACACCCCGAAACATCCGCCTTAGAGGGCATGTGCTGGAATCATCGTTCTTCACTACTACAGGGAATGAACCAACGAGATTCTTCCATAGCTTGCCTCCACCATGCCTACAATGCCACGTATCGTTCGCACGACCGCCTGGAGCTGGAAAATATATGTATAAACCTAGCTGACGCATACCGCCAGAAAGGAGAGCTTGTCCAAGCTTCCAAATATTACAGAAAAGCATTATGGGTGGTAGACTCGCTGAAATCCGAATATGTCAAATTCAGCATTTACATGGGGCTTGCACAGACTTATGCTGACCTGCATAACTTCACACTGGCACACCGTTACTTTGACTTGGCCGAACAAGTACCCGAACAACGCCTGGAGTATGAGAACTATCATTTTCTGAATTCAAAAGGAAACTGTCTTTACTATGAAGAAAAGTACGCAGAGGCCTTACCCTATTTTCAGCAAGCCTATCAGGTAGTAAAACCGTTCAACCAACCTTCATTTAACGCATTGGTAGAAGCCAATTTAGGGGAGATTTACATGTTACTGGGAAAGCATGACTCAGCCCATTATTATCTGGATAAATCCTGTTCCGTATTAATGAATGACTCCACTGCCAATGAGGAAGTCTTATTCTATCTGAACAGCCTTCAAGGAGCTTTAGCGTTGCGCGAAAATAAACTGGAGGCAGCCAACCGTTATCTTTCCAAACCTTACAACCCACAGCGTATCGGCCCCTCCTACATCTATCTGCACAACAAACGCCTGATGGAGTATTATGCCCAAAAGAAAGACTTTGAAAAGGCTTATAACTACAAAAACATAGTAGAACAATATGATGACTCCATGAGAAATGTACGGAATATCAATAATATCAACGAGATAGATTACCGCTACAGCCAGGACACCACCCTATTGAAAAAAGATATCCTTATCAGCAACGATAAAACCCGACTGTCTCGCCAGCAGAATGCAATCATGTTTTTTGTAGGATTGTTAGTCATATCCATTTTGCTGGCAATATTAATCTTCATCTATATCCGGCGGAAAAACGAGCAGAGATATAACCGCCAAATGGCATTAGCCACACAACTACGTATGGAGAATATAAGAAACCGCATATCACCACACTACGTATTCAATGTGCTAAATGCAGTGATGCCGACATTTAAGCAATATTCGGAATTGGCACAACCACTCCAGCTGCTTATACAAGTATTGCGTGGAAACCTATTGGCATCTGAAAAAATAGCTGTCGAACTTCAGGAAGAGATAGAACTGGTGAAAAACTACATCGCCCTCCGCAAAGAAACCAATCCGGATAATATACACATCGAATGGGAAATTGACGAACAAGTTCCCTTGCAAACTCTCATTCCATCCATGTGTATACAGATTCCGGTAGAGAATGCACTGAAATATGCATTCGGAGAGGAATGTGAACAAGAAAATATACTTTCCATACAAATTTCAAATGAAATCAAAAATCTATCCATATACATCCAGGATAACGGCAGTGGATATGATCCGGGAAAACATGCCGACTCAAAACGGGGTACGGGAAATGGATTGAAAGTTTTGTTCCGTACCATAGAGCTATTAAATAGCAAGAATTCTGAGAAAATCATATTCGATATTCAAAACTTAGCTACATCCTCCACCTCCCAGCATGGCACTTTGGTGACAATCGTTGTCCCTTTCAATTATCAATTCAATATTTAAAATAATGGCAAATACTATTAAAACTATCATTGTTGACGATGAAATCAACTCTATCCAAAATTTAGAGGATGATTTGAGAACCTATCCTGAAATAGAAATTCTGGACACGTTCACCTCTTCACAGAAAGCAAAGAAAAGCATCATACAATATCAACCGGACTTGCTGTTTCTTGACGTGGAAATGCCATATATCAACGGCATCGAACTCTTACAGGAGATACGCCCGCATGTGCGCAATAATATGCGTGTCATATTCTATAGCGCTTTTGACAAGTATATGCTCGACGCCTTACGAGCTTCTGCCTTTGACTATCTACTGAAGCCTTATCAGACAAACGAACTCAAACAGATTGTAGAAAGAATCAAGCGGGAAAAGAGCAACAACTCCATCAATTTTGACCAAGCCATGCGTCAGTTATTAAGTAACGATTGCAAATTCGCTGTTCAAACCATCAGCCGCTTGTTACTTCTGAGACGGTCCGAAATACTGTATTTTCAATATTCGGATGAAACCCGCTGTTGGCAAATGACCCTGACCAATATGGAACAATACAGATTGCGGCTCAGTACCAAGGCGAAGGATATATTGAACTTCTGCCCTTCTTTCATCCGGGTGAATACGAATTACATTCTGAACATTGATTATCTTTCTTCTGTAGAGAACAATACACTGCGCTGCATACTTTATGCTCCATTCAATCATCTGGAGATTTCGGCAAGCAGACGCCATTACAGCAAAATAAAGGAAGCATTGAACTTCCTGTAAAAAAATACCGTACAAACATTTTTTTGAACCAGTTAAACGTAGTTGTTAAAGACTTGAACTGATTTCCTCCAAAGCCCTCTTTTCTGTTAATTTATATTCATCTAAATTTGCTTACAGAAAAGAAGGCGTTTTTTATTTTGTCCGTTCAGCACACAAAATAGCATACGATAATTGAATGAACAGATATGAAAACAGTTCCACGCCCTCCATAAAGTATTAACAACTACTTCTGGAACTAAGTAGAGTAAGGGATATGAAACATGAAAAACTTTATTCTATTTTTACTTTGCAGTTTGTGTCTTCCCCAGTTATCTGCTCAAACCACAAACAATGAAGAGAGACAAAAATATGTTTATCCTCAAAAAGTGTCTCCGACAGGAATAGATAACTATCTATTTTCAACTTATTACTACAACGGAAAGAAGACATACAATCTGCGTAATTCGGTGCTGAGCAATTCCGATATGATATCTGCCATGAAGATAAATCCGGCAGGCTCTTCCTTCGCCATCGTGCAGACGAAAGGCAAGAAAAGCAGCGTTACCGTGTATGATTTATGGATGGCCAACAAGGTGAAACACGAATTCGAAGAAGACATAACACCCGTATCCCTCTGTTACGCGCCCGATGCCAAAAGCCTCGTGATATCCGCCGACAACAAAGAACTGCTGTTCTTCGATACCCGGCAATACGCCCTACAAAGCAAGATGGAAATACCCTTCGTTGCGGAAAACATAGCCATCAGCAGCAACAACTATTTCATTGCGGCATCCAATGGCAACACACTGGACATCTGGAATCTGCAAACCAAAGAATTGCGCAAAAGCATTGAGGCAGACGATAAAATCAACTGCTTCACCTTCTCCGCCGACAACAACCTGCTTGCCGTATTGACCGCCGACGGCAAACTGAATACCTATGACACCCGCACCTTCTTCATCCTCCAGAGCTACGATGCCATGGGGACAGCCAAATACTGCTATTTCCACCCGGAAGGAAAATACATAGCCATCATCACCGGAGACAACCGCATCTCCATCCTGAACCTGATGGACGAAACAGACCGTGAATACATTGACAATGCCGAAGGCGGAATTACAGACGCACGTTTCCTGAAAAACGGAAAAGGAGAAATCTTTCTGGCATACAATACGGTAAATTCCATCACTTACGAGCTGATGAGCAAACTGTCGCCCAACTACACCAGACTGATGAGCGATGAACTGAGTGACCGCATGAACACTTGGATGAAGATGATGCCCGGCGAAACATTGGAAGAGTACAACCTCCGTGTAAACGACGAGACACGTGCCGAACAAATGAAACTGTTTGAACAAGAAATCGCTACCCGCATGGCCGACAATCTGGTAGAAAAATCGGAAGTAACCTTAGGAAACTATAACCCCACCGACAATGTGCTGGCACTCGAATTCAACACCATGCCCACCATCTACCTGGACGTGCCCACAGAAGAGGTATCCGACTTCATGAATCCCGGCGACCTGGAATTCCGCAACGCCAAGTACGGCCTGACCAAGAACGACAAATTCGAACTTATCTACGCCGACGTATACAACAAGGCTTCCGGAAAAACTTACAAGTACGATAATCTGGACCGTGAGTCATTCGACTATATGAAGTCCGACGACAACTTCATCCCCCTCAATCTGGTTCAGCAATCCAATATGGACGAAATCAAACTACAGGAAATCAAGGAGAGCATCATGAACATGGCTAAACAACAAAAGACGATATCCGACCATACCAAAATATCAGTGGATGCCGGGATTGCATCCGAAACAGATGCCAACGGAAAAAAAATCATGAACTACAACATCAACTTCTCTTACGAAGTGGAACAGGGGTTCTCTACCCAAGAGGACTTCGGACCAGGGAAATATGCCACCGACCAATCGGGTGCCGCCATGTCCATGTTGGCCATCATGAAGACAGCCTTCGAGAAAGACTTCGCCCAATATGTGCAGGCAGGCAAAAAGCTGCGGGTGAAAATCACCGGAATGGCCGATGCAAGCCCTATTAACGGAAAAATAGCCTACAACGGAGTTTACGGAGAATACACGAACGAGCCCGTATATAAAGATAATGACTTATCGAACATCACAGTCACCAAAGAAAGCGGTATCACCCAGAACGACCAGCTCGCTTTCCTCCGTGCCGTAGGCGTAAAAGAGTATCTTCTGCAAAACATTCCGGCCTTCTCTAAAATGAATTCCGACTATAACTATTATATCGAGGTGACCAAAGAGAAAGGCAGCGAATACAGAAGAATCAGCGTAGCATTCACCTTTGTAGATGCATTTTAATCAATCTCTATAATATGATGAAGAAACAGTTATTGTCAATTGGTTTGTTGGTTTGTTCCTGCATCGCATATCAGCCGGTGCAGGCACAATCGCTTGATAAGGCTAATACGGAATACAAGAATTTTGTCCGCCTGAATAATGAGAATGCGGACAAAGGCACGCTCTACGTAACCCTGTATGACTGTTACAAAGAGTATGTAGCCGTACTGAAGTCCGCTGCCCCCGGCAGCCCCTCCTACGAGCAGGCAAAAAGCACGTTGCGCGACATCCATCCGTATCTTCAGAACGGAGCCATCTACAATTCGCAGAAGGGAAGCCAGCAAAACGCATTGCTGATGGCGCAAGCTTATATAGATGTTCCGCTGATGGAAGCCTTTCGGACAGAGTCTTTCCCGAAAGACAACTACTACGCCACAATGGCTTACTTTGCCGCATCCGGCACTTACAATGTGAAGGATTATGCGAAAGCAATCGTCTATTTCCAAGAGTACCTGAAGACCGGGGATCCAAAGAACAGGAAAAGCGTATTCAGCTACATGGCAAAGGCATGCTCAAATATTAAGAACTATACTTTGGCCAAAACCGTGCTCGATGAAGCGATAAACAGTTATCCTTCGGACTTCAACCTCCTGTCTATGGGCATCAACTGTTGCATCGACCTCAAGGATAATGAAGGTTTGCAGAAATATGTATCCAAAGCATTGATTATAAAACCCAACGACAACACCTTGCTCAACATCCAGGGGAAACTCTACGAAGAAACGCAGGAATACCAGAAAGCACTGCAGGTTTATACCACGCTGCGCAACACCAATCCGCGCAGCTTAGACATATACAAGCATCTGGGACTGAATTATTATAATCTGGGAGTGCTTTTCAACAATAAAGGCACCATGGAAAAGAATTCATCGGCTGCCAAAAAACTCATAAAGCAATCCGAAGAGTACTTCTCGGCTGCCGTGACTATCTTCAAAGACGTACTGGCATCAGACCCCACCTCTCTGAAATATATGGAAGCGCTGGCTACCTCCTACCAATGTCTGGGTAATTCGAGCGAAATGAGCGCCCTGAACAATAAGATATCTTCATTGGGTGGAAATACCGTATCAGCTTCTTCCATACCTTCACTGATGGCTTTCTCGGATAACAATGTCCCAACTTCACCCCCTACGGAAACCTCTACAACGGCAAAAAACTACAACTCACAGCTCTTTACAACCCCTGCGGCAACCGCCTCTGCAGAAGAAGTACCCGAATACCAGACTTTTGCCAAAAGCTACGTAGAAGAGAAAATAAAAACCTGGCAGCTCAAGGACGATTATGAAACAGTAGATGAGTATAAGGCACGCGTAACCGAAACCACCCGCGACGCCAAGGTCAAAGAACTCCTGGCGGAAGCCGAGAAACAATATATCCGGACTTATACACAGGGCATACGCTTCAGCGAAATGGAGTTGAAACCATACGATGCCGACAACCGCGCTTTCCTTGTAGAATCTAAATTCGGCGAACTGGTGGTTCCCGTTCCCCGCGAGAATAATGAGGCCCGTATCTTCGAGAGCAGTTGGAAAGGAATGCAGTTTAAAGATCCCCAATTTTGCATTAACAATGGAAAGTTGGCATTAGCAAGTCTGACTTTCGTCACCCCCACCGGCAACTCTTACCGGTACGATAATAAGGAAGCGGTAAATTATGCGGCAACCACGGTAGACGTGCGTTTCGATGCCATCGACTATGGTATACTGGCACAAGCAGATGCCTCTACTGCTCCTGCTTCAAGGATACAAAAGAATGAAATCAAGGTTGGAAGTTCGGATGTAGATATAAACATACCGGAAGTACGTGCCAACAACGACAAAACCTTTGCCGTCATTATTTCTAATGAGAATTATACCATGGTATCTAAAGTTCCAATGGCACTGAACGACGGAGAAACCTTCAGCCGCTACTGTGAAAAGACATTAGGAATACCTAAAGATAATATCCGTTTTTATCCCGATGCTTCCTACGGAACGATGCTACGTGCCATGCGTGATATCAAAGATATATCCAATGCTTATGCGGGACAAATAAAAGTAGTGTTCTACTATGCCGGCCACGGCATCCCCAACGAAGCCACTAAAGACGCTTTCCTGCTTCCTATTGACGCCGACGGTCAGCAAACAGAAGGATGCTACTCGCTCAACAAACTCTATACGGAACTGGGCGGACTGAACGCCAATTATGTAGTGGTCTTTCTGGATGCTTGTTTCAGTGGTGCACAACGTGATGGCGGTATGCTTGCTTCCGTCCGTGGCGTAGCATTGAAAGCGAAGAAAGAAGATCCGAAAGGAAACATGGTTATCTTCAGTGCCGCCTCGGGTGATGAAACAGCTTTCCCTTATAAAGACAAAGGACATGGGTTATTCACTTACTTCTTGCTGAAGAAGCTACAGGAAAGCAAAGGGAATACAACGCTGGAAGAGCTAGGCAGTTATCTGACGAAGAAGGTTAAACAGCAATCGGTTGTAGTGAACCGGAAAGTGCAAACACCAACGGTATCTCCCTCGGCAACGTTAAGCAACAGTTGGAAAGAACTGAAGCTAAAGCCATAGCGGAACAATCATAACTCTAAAAATATAGAACAAATGAAGAAATTACTATTACTGGGCTTTTTCCTCTTGCCGGGCGGCTTTTATCTATCCGCACAGAACACGGTGAGCGGAACTGTTACGGATAAAAAGGGAAACCCTATTCCGGGAGCCAAAGTTGAAATCAAGGGAGGGACTGAATCAACCATTACAGAGCTGGACGGTACGTTTACACTGGAGACAAAAACTCCGGCGCAAAAGGTGAAAGTCTACTATGTGGGTATGCAGGCGAAAGAACAGAAGGTGAAACCGGATATGCTTATCAAAATGTCGGACAGCAGCTGGTGGCGGGAAAAACCGGACAAGTATCGGTGGCTGGTAGGCGTGCAGATGGCTGTTCCGGATGATTGCCTGGAACTTACGCCTTCTTTCGGATTGATGCTGGGACGGGTGAAGAACATTGGTTGGTATGTGAAAGGAGTGTACAGCAAGGAGCCCGATACCAATGGTTCCATGAAAGCTGAAGACTACTACCAACATTGGCTGACCGGCAAAATGGAACAAAACTATTGGAATGCCACAGCCGGTTTCATAGCTCGCCTATGGAGTCCTATTCATGTTTATGTAGGCGCAGGCTACTCTGACCGTACGGTAGCTTGGGAAGAATTTGATGGAAATTCTGTAGAATATGAGCCTGACAGCTATAATGGAATTGTCATTGAGTGCGGTGTGATGCTGAAAATAAAAAGATTCTTCATCAATGGAGGTGTAATGCTGAATAACGATTCAAACAGTTTCAAAGATTGTGTGGGCAACTTCGGTGTTGGTATGTACTTTTAATTTATAAATAAAGAAGATATGAAAAAGATACGATATATATTAATGATGGCATTGGGCGTATGCGCCATGATGGCCGGATGTCAGGAATTAGATAGTCCCACCAATAATATTCCCACAATTCAAACGGGAGATGCAACAGAAATTACAGCAACAAGCGCCACGATTACCGCAATTTTAAGTAATGGCACAGCCAGTGGCAGAGTCATTTTCCAGATTTCCACCTCAGAAGATATGAGTGATGCTTATGAAAGCGAGAATATGTTACTGAGGAACTTGGCCCCCGGCACCACCTATTATTATATAGCCATGATGCGTAGTTTCGATGGGAAGAATGAGGTAAAGGGAGAGATGAAGTCCTTCACAACAAACAGCTCCATCAGGCTGGAATCTGTTATGCTGACTGATTGGGAGGGCAAAACAGAAAATGTAACATGGGATTTCTTAGGCACTTACCTCATTACGGACAACGGAGAATTCTCACTATACGGTGGCTATGGCAATATGTATACCACGAAAAAATATGACTCTGCCACCGAGAAAGACCTTTGGAATCTTCCTAAAGAGATTGTTCCTCCTGCCAACACCCCTCTTAAACTTTGCGCTTACTTCCCCTATATAGAAAATAAGAAAGCGGACGATATGTTTGTTCGCGTGGATACATATAAATATGATGATGAGATTATGTGGGGATGCAGTGAAACAATCACCGACAAGAACCCTGTCGCCCACATAAAAATGAAACAGGTGTTGTCCCGTATCATTTTGCTCGTGAAGGCGGGAGAACATTTTAATTCCAATACTACCATTACAAGCGTAGTCATCATGGATAATGGGAAGAATTTACTGCCTACGGGTGCAGATTTAGACATAGCCACAGGAGAATTTGGAAACCGCAGTTATATGGAAGATGGTAATTTCCGGCAAACCAACATTACTCCGACAGACGAGGCATCTCAAGCGTTCATGAATCTGATTCCTTCCGAATTTGGAGAGAAGACGGTTTCTTTACTCTTAAGTACGAGCGAGGGTCACTCTATCAAAGTAGATTTCCCGGCTTCAAGTTGGGAAGCCGGAAAGGTATACGAATATCCTGTCACCATTGATGACGCAGTAATTACTATCGGCGATGTCACTATAAGAGAGTGGGAAAATAACGAGGGGGGCGATATCACAGTTAACGACTAAAAAAGGAAAAAACAATGAAAAGAATTCAATCTATATTTTACGTGGCAACGATGATAGGCGGTATGCTGTCCGTTGCGTCATGTAGCAACGAAGATGAAGTTGCGACTGTCGGCAAACAAGTTCCGCTGGAAGTACAAGTAGACGGGGTGCAGACTACCCGTAGCATTATCGAAGGTAGTAAGTTTGTTGATGATTGCCAGTATGGTATCTTTACAAGCAGTGAAATGGCCATTATCGAGAATGGGGTGAATTTATGCGTCAATTACTCGAAAGGTAACAGTACGCTTAGTAAGAATGTGTACCTGCCCGAAGGTGTGGATGTGCCCGTATATGCCTATTATCCGTATAATGCAAATTATTCAAATATAGAATATTTATTGCAAATGCCCATTGACGCCACTACCCAAACGGATTACTTATATGGATATAGCGCCGACAGCGACAATAGGCTGACGTATGTCAATACTGAGCAGCCCAAGGCTAATATCTACTTCAAGCATGCCATGGCTCGCGTAACGATGAGAATTAAGAAATCGGCAGACAATGAGAAAACTTATAAGTTTCCTTATATCAATCTCTTGAATGTGGATAAAAGTGCTTACGTGAATGTGCTGGAAAACGGTGCAATTCTTGATCCTTCAGGAACTTCCAATCTCACTGCAAAGCCTTCTGATTATGCACTTGAGAACTCTGACAATGAAATTGTTGCTGATTTCCTTGTCATTCCAGGAAATACAGAAGGGAAAAAGATCATGCTGAATATGAGCGATAATATCAGCAGTTTCGAGAATGGACTCTCTGCTGCTGTACCGGTGACGAACTGGAAGGCAGGACAGCAGTATACGTATACGGTGACGATAAAGAATGGTAGTCTTGATATCAATCAGGCGGAGATTAGCGAATGGAAGAATAGTGAACAAGGAGGAATTGAGATAGGAGATGATAACTATTTAAAGGAGAAAATAACCAATGAAGTGAAAGGTGTACAATTTTCAATGATTCTTGTAAAGGCAGGCACATTCACTATGGGGGCAACAGAAGAACAAGTAAATCCTGATGATAATGAAAAACCCGCTCATCAAGTAACCCTAACAAGAGACTATTATATAGGAGAAACAGAAGTAACGCAGGGGTTATGGCAAGCCGTTATGGGAGGAATACCACCAAGTGACGTTACTCTTCCTGCAATGGGGATAGCTTATTACGATGCTGCTGACGACTTTATGAAGCAGATCAACAGTCTGACAGGAAAAGAATTCCGTCTTCCCACGGAAGCCGAATGGGAATATGCAGCTCGTGGTGGAGATCAATCTAAAGGTTTCATGTATAGTGGAAGCAATAACCTCGGTGAGGTAGCATGGTATACTATGAACAGTAATGATGTAATCCATCCTGTAGCTACTAAGCAACCTAATGAATTGGGCATTTATGACATGAGTGGTAATGTATTGGAATGGTGTAGTGATCGGCTTGATAAGTACAGTGCTGGTCCACAAGTCGATCCGGAAGTGTTTATTCTCGGCTCTCATCCCATTTTGCGTGGTGGCAGTTACTGGAGTATCGACAAATCGGACAATGCCAGCGAATGCCGAGTATCTCGTCGAAAAATCATAGCAATGAACGGCAGATATGGTTATGTTGGTTTCCGCCTTGTACTGGTTCCTTGAGTTACGATATCTCAATAAAATTGGCAAATAATTATAAAATATATAATCAGAAAAATAACATATATGAAACTAAAAATAACATCACTGCTTCTTTGCGCAAGTATGATAGGTTTCTATGCTTGCAGCAATGAGAATGAAGAAGGACAGTATACCAAAAGTTCTTCCCTCCGCATTACGACCGATATTACCACCCGTTCAGTGATTGAATCTTCCACATTCAATAGTGGCGACCAGATAGGTATATTAGCCTCCAACGGCAATCAGACGAATGTCTGTGCAACATACAATAATACAAAATGGACTTTAGAAAAAAGCATATCATTAACAGAAACGCCTGCCTTGATCTATGCTTATTATCCTTACAGAAATGACTGTAGAGTTCAAAAGGTCAACGTGGATATTACATCCGATGCAATCGTTACGGGTCAAGCAGATTATCTTTACGGAATGTCAGCAAAAGAAGCAAGTGCAACTTTTCCTGATGCATTTATCCATTTCAATCATGCCTTAGCACGCATCACTTTGTCCATCAAACGTAGTGCTGAAGATCCCGGTTATGGTGTGCTTTCCAAAGTTCGTTTACAGAACGCTGGAAGCAATAAAACTATTGCAACTTCCGGTTGGATGGATATTACTACGGGAGAAATATCAGATAAAGTAGCAGGTACCATTTCATTGGATGTGGACTACACACTCAGTAGTGAAACTGTCCAAAATGTAGATATACTCGTAATACCTGCTGCAATGGAAACGGAAGGTATGGCAGAACTGGCATTGACGATTGATAATTCGCAATACATCGTAAAGATGCCTGCTGCTACATGGGAGGCAGAGCAGCAATACACTTATCCTATTACGATTAACAGGGCAGACGCACATATTGTAGTAACTCCGGCCAAAGTAGGCGATTACTATTATAGTGACGGTTTATGGTCAACGGAATATGATGCCAATAGAACCTGCATAGGCATAGTCTTTGCTTTGAGCGAAGAAAAAGACGGAGATATAAATGTATCTTTATCAGAGTCTATGCATGGAAGAATTGTAGCATTAGAAGATATAGGTAAGTTTGCATGGGGACCTGCTGTCGATATAGAAGGTATAATGAATTACTACGAATGTGCATGGGCAACAGAAGACATTTCACCTGATCAATATTTCCTGCCCATTGACGGAGAAAACCAGTATTATAATGTGCCAGAAGAGTATCTACTCCCATATAATTATTACAATTGGCCAACCACAAAAGGGGCTGAGTTTTCCTTAACTGATTATGCAGGACGACAACATTCATCCTACTTAAAAACAGAAGAATATCCGGCTGGCTATGCATGTTATTCTTATTCGCCTGCTAAAGGTGACAAAGGATTTTGGTATCTACCTTCAACTGGTGAATTGGGAAGATTAATGATGGCATGCGGTATTAAAATGATAGATAATTCAAAACAAAAGGTATTCAATAATCTATTTATCAATTTAGAAGAATATGATTCGTATTCTAGGCATTATTGGACTTCAACAGAAGGAATAAAGAACTTTGGCGGAGGAGATATTCACTATGATGCTTGGCTTGGTTCTTTAAAAGACGGATCTTTAGATGTCTGTGGTGACATATTAGATGAGCATTCTACAGACATATATACCAAAGAAACAGCATTTAATGTTCGTCCAGTTGCTTCTTTCTAAATATTGGATAAACTAAAATAACTACCGAAACACTTGACATCTCTTTCGAGATGTTGTATATTTGTATCGTAGAATTTTAGATACTTCAATTTTAAATTAGGAGAAACGGAGAGGCATTGCTTCTCCGTTTTTTTATTTCTTCACGCACTTCTTCGTTCCCGATGCCACGCGTTACCGTTTCAAATGCCACACCTCAATATCCTCAATGCCACACCTCAGCAAGCCAAATGCCATTCATTTTATCTACTAAGGTGTGGCATTTCAGTTGATAAGCTGTGGCATTTGCAGCTTGTAGATACAGTTTTTCAACAAGTTATCAGCACTCCAGCACTGATAGCGCTCAAACCCTTTGCTTATCGGCATTTGACGGTAGTGCTGACAGTGTGCTTATAAGTGACGACAAACGTTTTGTCAGCACCGGATTTTAGGCCGTTTTTGGATGTATACTACTGTCAGTCAAAAGAATACTTCATATTTTGCAACTATGGAATAATCTTCCTACTTTTTGCATAAAAGGCCTTTTCTTATGATATTTATCGCAGCGGGAGCCCATATTCTGATATATTTCAATTGACGGGATAAGTGTTGATAGTCAGTCATCGTCACTTCATCTCCCTATACTAAATGATTTAGCATCGCTGCAAGGCAGGTGCAGTATCGCTGCAAGACAGATGCAGTATCGCTGTAATACTGTTGCAGCTTCACTGCAAAGCATATGCAGCACTACTATAAGCTATATGCAACGGTAGTGCAAGCTATATATAGCGACGTTGCAATACAGATACAATGCTACAATACTCATTAATGAAAAAAGCGAACCATATAGTCCTTTTTTTTGACCATTTAAGCCCAAAAAACTAATGTTTAGTTACTTTCAACGATTTCAACCTTCCCTTAATTAAAGATATTGCTTTATTTTTGTTTATATATCAAACTTAAATTCTATTTGTTTAAACTAAAAATTATCACTATTATGAAACAAATTTTATTAGGATTATTACTTATCATTTCGGTAAGTTCTTGCTCATTACTCAGAACATCTACATCAACCACAATGAATGTAGATTCTTCACTCACCAGCACAACTACTGCTGATCTACAGGTTTCAGACGTAAAAATCTCCTATACCTATTATCCTAAAAAACAAGAACGCAAAGCCGGTCTAAATCACGTCATCAGCAATGCTGTTGCCGCTGCACTAAAAGAAAACGGAAATGCCGATATATTGGTAGAAAGACAATATGAAGCAGTATTCAAATTACGTATGTTTGGAAAGAAAATTAAATCCGTTACAATAACAGGATATCCTGCTACATACAAGAACTTCAAAGTTGAATCTTTTAAATAGCCCCAAATATGAAACTAAATATTATTTTACTGTTCACTTGCGTAACCATACTGTTTACTTCATGTTCAACCATGAAGAAAAGTACCTCTACAACCATGACCGTAGAATCGGGTATTTATCAATACCCCACAGTAGCTGATTTAGATGTAAAGCAAAAAGTGGAGAAACAAATCACGTGGAACTTTGTACCTTTCAACTTCGGACAGCCTCCATTAGAGCTACGTAAAAGCAATCTGGTAGCAGATATTATCAAAGAAAACAAAGCTGACGTTTTATTGGAGCCTCAAGTTACCTTTACCAAAAAATCTTTTGGCGAGCGAACTTTAACCATCACAGGATTTCCAGCCTCATTCAAAAATTTCAGAAAAGCTAATCAAGAAGATCTGAAAGCTTTAGAAATAATTATTCCAGCCCCGAAAATGGAAGTTTATAATGTAACACAGCCTTGGCACAAGAAATTCTTCTCTAAGAAGAAAAAATAAGAAAAAGATATGCGAGGCTATTTATATCTGCTCGTGTAGCCATAAACCGACTTTACCATAAATATACTTGTAAAATATTTTAAAAATAACAAATTCTCTGTATACAAGAAGTCAAGAGTTTGTTGACAAAGAGTTAACTTCTTGTCGACAAACTCTTAACTTTTTGTCGACAAGAAATTAAGGATATGTATATGTTTGATTATCAGGATTGTTATTTTATATTCAAATAACACCTATTGTAAAGAATTTCCTCCATCATCGCCCATCAAATATCAATTTCTACCAATTAGTCATTATTTATAGCCAAATAAGCTGAATTAATACTCAAAAAGCGGTAAACAAACCATACGTAAGTTGGCTATTATTACATAAACCTTTAAATTTGAAATAGAAATACCTAATAACTATGCATAAATTTATTTTTATCTTTTTCATATTTATTCTCTCCACCACCGCATTTGCCCAAAAAGTAAAAAACGTCTGTGGAGAATATACATTCTATGCACCCGAAAACGTATCGCTGAGCGAAGCAAAGCGCATTGCACTGGAACGTGCTAAACTGCAAGCGCTTGCCGATGAGTTTGGAACAGTAATTTCGCAAGTAAATACCAGTGTGGTTAAAGATGATAATGGAAAAGCGGACAGCCACTTCTTTTCACTTAGCGGTACGGAAGTAAAAGGAGAATGGATTGAAGATAAAGGCGAACCCAAATACACTTACGACACTGATAAGGAAAACGGAACATTAGTTGTCACCTGCTCTATTTGTGGTAAGGCCAGAGAAATTATAAGTGCACAGATTGAGTTTATGGCCAAAGTATTAAGAAACGGAGTTGAAGTTCAAAATGAAAGTGAAATATTCCGCAGTGGAGATGACATGTTCCTTTCATTTCAATCTCCTACAGACGGTTTTATTGCCGTATATCTGATAGACGAAACCCCTACTGCTTACTGTCTGCTTCCTTACAGAAAGGATGGCGACGGACAACAGCCGGTAAAGCATGGAGAAAAATATATATTCTTTTCTCCCAAACACGACGTCAATCATCCCGATATAGTAGACGAATATACTCTAACTTGCAGCAAAGAAGAAGAGCATAACCAGATTTATGTCATCTTCTCACCTAAACCTTTTACTAAAGCACTCGATAATCAAGTGAAAGAAACCATTCCACGAGAACTTGATTACGAGGCATTTAGCAAATGGTTGAGTAATTGCAGGAAAAGAGATGCGCAAATGGGAGTGGCTATAAAGAACATTAGTATAACTACTCCCTCATCCATGCTCCGATAATTTCGGCTACATAAATATGATGCAAACCGCCATGGACACCACCATACCATTGCTTACAAACACTTGGATCTATGAAACGATCTTCTTTCATTACATCCGTATAAAGCTTACGGCATTCCAGACTGAGACGTCCTTGTTCAAAAAGAATATTTCCTTTTTCTGTAATAACCGGTTTCAGTCCCGTCTCTTTCACCTTGTCTACTTCCCTACCCGACTTGCTTCCACATATCTTATGGATAGCTCTGTTCTCTTCTCCCAGGAAAGAGAGCGTGAAGTATTCACTCTTCTCAATAAACTCAAACGTATAACGTTCCGGACGGATAAAGACATAGACCACCGGTTTGTTCCATAGGAAGCCTATACCGCCCCAACTGGCAGTCATCGTATTGAAATGATCTTTATTACCTGCCGTCACCAGCATCCATTCTTTACCGATAACTTCAAAGAAGTTCTCTGAAAGATCTTTAATTGCAATAGGTTTCATTGTATGCATATTATAAAATTAATCACTTTAATATTTCTGATAAATTCCATGCTTGTACATGACGTATACCTTCTCTTGAAGGCAATTGAACTTCGTCCATTGAAACAACATACTTCTCATAACTATCAGCAATTGATAATAAAGAAGCGTATTCACGCTCCATTGTTTCTTCCGTTTCCATCATGTAAGCAACCTGAATATAAATAATACGGTCGTCTTTCATAGCCACAAAATCGACCTCTTTATCACGAATAGTGCCCACATAAACTTGAAAACCAAACCTGCGAAGCTCGATATATACCGCATTTTCCAACAAATATCCTACACCATATGCAAAGCCCGGATATAAAAAGTTCTTAAATGCCAAATCATTCAGATAATACTTGCAATTACCCGCCAGAACTTCTTTTCCTTTAATGTTGTAACGCTCTGTTTTATAAGCCAAGAAAGCTTCTTCTATATAACTTAAGTAATTCGATAACGTATCGTATGATACTTTACGGTTCTTCGATTTAAAGAAATTGATTACATTCTGAATCGAAAACAAATTAGATGCATTATTCACCAAATAAATAAAAACATCATCCAGAAGCCTGACATCACGAATAGGTTTACGTTTCACTATATCACGCAATAATACGGTATCTTTGACCGAAGCAACATATTGCTTCTGAGATTCCGTATCAGGCAAATTATACAATTCCGGTAACCCTCCACGTTGTAAATAAGATAAATAGGAGGAACGTCCTGCCACTGTATCCGTCACTTGAATATATTCCATATAATTATATGGAAAAATATGAAATTCAACGTAACGACCGGAAAGTAAAGTAGCCAGTTCACTGGAAAGCATCTTTGAGTTTGAACCGCTGATAAACAACTCACATTCTTCCACAAAATCCTGAGAATGAGAATTTACAAATCGTTCCCAACCATCCACATTCTGTATTTCATCGAAGAATAAATAAACCTTTCCTTGAGGATTCAGTTTTTCACGATAAAGTTGATATAGCTTTTCTAATTCCTGATAATTGTCTATGAAATCAAATTCCAAATATTCCTTATTGATATACAGAATATTATTAGGATGAACACCTAAGTCAGAAATCAAACCGGAAGCTATTTGCCTCAAAATATAGCTTTTGCCGGAACGACGTTGACCTACAAGTACTTTTACCAATTTATTCCCCACAAAAGCATGAATCTTATTAATGTAAGATGTACGTAGTAACCCTAATTTATAGGAATTTCCATTCCAAAGATTATACTTTTCCAGTGCACTCCATTTATCGTCCATAGCTTAAGTTTTTTACAAAAATAAGAATAGTTTCGATTATAATCGAAAATTCATATACTTTTATTAGAAAATTCATATATAATCGAAACTACTCAATTGCTTTACTATACTCTTATCACTCCATTATTTCCCTTTTGTAGGATCTATATACTCAACGTATTGGATATATAGATGGGACGCGCTGGATATATAGATCGGACACATTGGATATATAGACCCAATACGTTGGATATATATATCCTGTAAACCGCTTAATAAGAAACACTTACCGACATTCCCGCTTCTTTAATTAAAGCAGCAATGCGGTCCAGTTCCCCATGAGTAGCCTTACAAAGATCATGGTCAGGCGTTTCACGATCAATGGTATAAATCATCACCTGACGGGGCTTTATCTCTTTCACAACTTCCAACCATGGAAGAACGTACTTATCCGAAGTATTATCCACGTCTTTCCCCTGATAACTGCCTTTCATGAACATGGTCTGAATAATACAGTTGCCTTGAAAAGCTTTCATATGTTCTACGATTTCGCCCACAGAATAATGCCCTGTAGGACGATCCACAGTATGAATATAATCCTCGTCTACCGTATCGAGTTTCAATATGTTGTTATCTATCTTATTCAGCGCATCAAACACTGCAGGGCGATGAATAAAGGTAGAATTACTCAATACACTGACTTTGGCATTCGGGAAATACTTATCACGAAGCATCAACGTATCTTCTATGATTTCAGGGAAATGCGGATGAGCTGTAGGTTCACCGTTTCCGGCAAAGGTCAATACATCCGGTTGAGGTCCATTCTGTTGCATATCCTGCAATCTGGCTTCAAGGGCATTGCGTACCTCTTCGCGGGTAGGCAATGCTTTCTTGGGACGATGGTCTGCATTGAAACCGCATTCACAATAAATGCAGTCGAACGAACACACCTTACCATCTTCCGGCAATAAGTTAATCCCTAAGGATACTCCCAAACGGCGGGAATGAACAGGACCGAAGATGGGAGACGGATAGATAACAGTCATTGTATTTACTATTTTAAATTAAAATGGAACTATTATATTAAACAAAGATATGAAATAAATAAGATAACCGTCTATTTCCAATCTAAAACTTTATACGAAGCTGCATTTGTAAGTCGGCTTTTTTGTTTCCTTGTATCAGGTCGTTACCCGAACCAATATTCTCACGGTCTTCGTAGATGGTCTGCCCGAATTTAACAAGGAACATAAAAGCTTTGTTCACATCATACCGGGCACAGGCAGAAAAGCGAAATCCTTGTCCATAAAACGAAGGCGTATAGAAGGTGTAAAGCAGACCTTTTTCGGAAGCATAAATACGGGAATCGTAATCATCCGTATGGAAATAAGTACCCTGCACAGATATCTTCAGCGGAAAAGAAAAAGCATACGAACAGGATTGTGTAAACTGATATCCCTGGCTTCCCTCCTGCCCCTGGGAATGAAAATGATTATAATCCACCGTTGTTCGTAACTGTAGATGATCCGGTGAATAAGTCAGTCGGTAACGAAGGCGGTGCTGATAAGTAGGAAGGATAACTTTTCCATCCGTTCCCGCTACGTCTCTCTCTTTTCGCTTATAGCGATAGTTAACATACATAGATAAATTTCGCTTAAGAGAATAGATTGACTGAAACATGCTATCCACACCTTGCGACGGTTTACTGATGCGGTATTTCCACCAGGGAAAAGAAAATAAATCCAGAGAAGCGAAGAATTTCCAATGTGCCAAAGGCGATGCTTCGGCAGCCAGATACCAGCCATTTTCATTTTGCGGCGTACTACTTTCACCAAACGAACGTGCAAACATTGCCCAGTAATCATGACTATAATATCTATGAACAATCAACAGTTGATAACCGGTTAATATATTATATTTCAATTGGTTCAACAGTGAATAACCTTGTTTGCCCATAGCTGCTTCACCTGTCAGAGTAAATCGATTCCAGCGATATTTATAATCTACACCTACATTATGAAAGTAATTCCCTTGCAAATTATACTTGCCATAGGTTCTTAACTCCGGTTGATAACTCCGGTTGAAAAAATAGTAAATGCCTGTCATTCCTACTTTTAGATTGTTCTTTTCATAGGTAATATTTCCACCCATCAACTGTAAAGTGAAAGCATTTACTTTATCCGCTTCCTTCTCCGTACGATGCAATCCGGTTTTATAAATAGAGGTAATTTCATTCCCTTCTATGACTCCATCCATAGAACGATGTGAATAAAAACCAGATAACTGAAGTGCAGGAATAACCTCCACTGTTGCCGCAGCACCCCTGAAATAATTATATTCATCCGTTGAGCTGTGCTTCCGGATGCCACCACTACGGTTATCCACCGTTGAGAGAGAATAAGTTTTCCCTAAACGGAAATCAGTGCTGACTACTAGCCCTTGCCCGAAACTTAATCTGTAATTTCCCAATGCCAACGTTTTCAACTTACCCAGATTACGAAGCAGAAAGTAGATAGAATAATAATCATATCCTTTTTCATTATGCAGGGCAAAGAAAGGTTCTCCTGCATCCTTTTCAGCCGTAATTCCCATCTGGAGATAATCTCCGTAGCGATACCCATATCTTAGAGAGTGGTACATTGCAGGTCCCAGATAATTCTTCTGATAACCTTTACGGGTATAGAAAGGCACATCCAGCCGGGTTAATACCTCCTGTTTACCATATTTCAACAGACTTTTCAACCGGGGAAAACCTGTCTTTTCAGGAATAGGATGTACACAAACAAAAGGAAGAAGCAGGTCGATGGTATGCTTATCCATTTCTTCCACCAATTGCAGTTCATAAATGGTTTGCATCTGCCCGTGTATATACACATAAGCCAAGATATTTTCAATCTGAATATCCGAAAGAAAAGGAAATTGCTCTAATTCACGTTTAGTAGTAACATTGATATTAACAGGTTCCTGCAGGCGATTGGACAGCTCTTCAAGTTCATCTTCCCAGTTCTTTTCTTCTTCATCCATAGAGAGTTGCTCTATATTCTCTTCCCACAAGGACACACTTGTATTTTGAGCTTCAAGTACAGGAGTCATCAACAGCATACTTAGAAAAACTCCCAACTTGAGTAATTTCATTCGTGTAAATAAGTTTAATTGTCGCGAAATTACCATAAATAAGTTAACACGACAAGGAAAACATCGACAATCAGACCAAATATAAAGATAAACACTTAATTTTGTGGCATGAACGCACGACTGAACATATTCATCATCGTAGTCTTCCTTCTGTTCGGGACTTCCTTATGCCAGGCACAGGAAACGAAAACCGAAGGATACTTGGTTCCTATGTGCGTTTACGAAGGAGACACTATCCCGTATATAAAGATACCCACCGTTTATATCTTCAAACCTCTCAAATTCAAGAACAAGAAACAGTTGAATGAATATAACCGACTGGTATATAACGTAAAGAAGGTATTGCCTATCTCCAAAGAAATCAACCGTGCAGTTATTGAAACTTACGAATATATGATGACTTTGCCTGATGAGAAGAGCCGTCAGAAACACATGAAAGCAGTAGAAAAAAGCCTGAAAGAACAATATACTCCACGCATGAAAAAGCTTTCTTTCTCTCAAGGAAAGTTATTAATCAAGTTAGTGGATCGCCAAACTAATTCCACGGGTTACGAACTGGTAAAAGCCTTCATGGGACCTTTTAAAGCAGGTTTCTATCAGACTTTCGCTGCACTGTTCGGTGCCAGTCTGAAAAAGCAATATGATCCCACAGGAGATGATGCGCTTACCGAACGGGTTATTCTGTTGGTAGAAAGCGGACAACTTTAAAATAGAAATATCCTACTCCTTATTTACGTAGCTTTTCAATCCCAACAGCCCCCTGTAATAACCTTCAAAGATCGTATGACTGTGTTTTTCTATATCCAAAGAATCATAGTTCAAAACAATCTTCGGACAAGTGGATAAAATCTTTATTGCCTCCTCTGTGGCAGGCTTAAATGACTCTTCTATTTTATCCTTCTTCCCGCTTGCCAGATACATATAAAGTTGGTTAGCCCCTTTGTACTCTTTAGTAAATTCTGAAAGTTTATCAATCATCATCTTCCTGCTATACATATAGTTAGGAGAGACGGACAGAATGCATTGAAACAAACCGGGGTTGCTAAGTAAAGCATACGTCACAAACGTGCCGCCTAACGAATGTCCTACCAGTATATTCCGCGAACCCGAATTATATCTGCTCTTTATAAAAGGAATAATTTCTTTTTCCAGAGATAACAATAAAGAATCCGCCTTCCCAGGATCATCATACCCCTTTACCGATTCTTCATCCGTATAAGGAGGAGTTAATTCACTCTGCCTGTTAGGATTCGAAATACCAACGATTATACAGGGAACACCCGGATACAACAATTCAAAGGTAGAACAAAACAAATTGAAAGTAGGCGGATATTGAGCATCGAATACATAGATAGTCAACAATGAATCACTCTTCAAAGTAGCATCTACCCCACTCCGGTATACTTGCAGTTCACGTGAATCATCAAAATATTCAGAGTCATAAATATACCTGTCGCCCAATGGTTGCAACGAATAAAAGAATTAATAAAACCTTTTTCATAGTTTGAACCCTCCTGTTGATATGATGTTAAGAACACTGTTAGTAATGGAAAGTAGTCATTATAGAAAACCATGTATTTCAATCACTTACCTATGTTGAAAACTACTATAAATCATTGTTCATTTCTCTATTGATAAGGACATAATAACCACTGTTTGAACAGGGTTCAAACAACTTATCAACACTCTGTTATTTCAGTTTCTTGAATAAATCCCAGATAACGATACCGGCAGTTACAGATACGTTCAATGAGTGTTTCGTACCATATTGGGGTATCTCAATACATCCATCGGAATGGTCAATAACCTCCTGCTGAACTCCTTTCACCTCATTTCCCATAACTACCGCATACTTCTTAGTACGGTCTAAAGACAGCTCATCCAGCATGATACTGCCTTCCGCCTGCTCTACAGAATAAACAGTATATCCTTCCTTTTTAAGGTTATCAACAGCTTCAACACAGTTATTAACATACTTCCAGTCGACAGTGAATTCAGCACCTAAAGCTGTTTTATGCATCTCAGGATGGGGCGGAGTAGCTGTAATGCCACACAGATAGATACATTCCACCCGGAAAGCATCCGAAGTACGAAATACAGAACCAATGTTATGAAGACTGCGGATATTATCCAATACCACCACCAAGGGCAGCTTCTCCGCTTCCTTAAACTCCTCTATACTAATACGATTCAGTTCTGTTATTTTCAGTTTACGCATGACAGCTATACTCTTTAAATGACTTTTATTAATAGATTGATTTTATCCTGTTGCAAAGATACTTCTTTCCGTTCACATCCCTGTTAATAACCGTTGAAAAGCTGTCAAAAGAGTAGGGAAAGAAATTCAAAAATAATTCTTGCAATATTCAAAACAACGTATATGCACCCACCAGAATGAACATTCCAAAAAAGTTAAGAGAAACTTTCCGAGGTTATATAAACACATTTTTCAGCCCTATTACACCGGTTTATAACTATAAAGTTATTAACTTTGCACTTTATCAACAAGGTGTTGAAAGAGTTTTATAGATGGCTTATTATCAAGAGATATACCTTTTATTTGCCCGTTGATAACGTACGAATAAAGTTTTATCTCATACTAATAACTTCATAGGCAAGAAAAATCGTATTTACTTGTCGACACTATTAACAGCCTATCATCACCATCAAAGGATTTTTAAATTAGAAAGAGAAATAAAAAATATAATTATGAATAATCTCATAGAAGCTATCAAGCAACTTAAAAAGGAGAAGAACGCGATTATTCTGGGGCACTATTACCAGAAGGGGGAAATACAGGATATAGCCGATTACGTCGGCGATAGTCTGGCATTGGCTCAATGGGCAGCCAAAACGGAAGCGGATATCATTGTGATGTGCGGTGTTCACTTTATGGGTGAAACGGCCAAGGTGCTTTGTTCGAATAAGAAAGTGCTGGTTCCTGATATGGCAGCCGGTTGTTCGTTGGCAGACAGTTGTCCGGCGGACAAGTTCAGTCAGTTTGTCAAAGAGCATCCCGGATATACGGTGATATCTTACGTAAATACGACAGCTGCCGTGAAAGCAGTGACAGATGTTGTGGTAACTTCTACCAATGCGAAGCAGATCGTGGAAAGTTTCCCCAAAGATGAGAAAATAATCTTTGGTCCTGACAGAAACCTGGGGAATTATATTAACTCTATCACGGGGCGCAATATGTTATTATGGGACGGCGCATGCCATGTACACGAACAATTCTCGGTTGAAAAGATTGTTGAATTAAAGGCGCAGCATCCCGATGCAGTGGTTTTGGCACATCCCGAATGTAAGAGTGTAGTTCTGAAGTTGGCTGATGTGGTAGGTTCAACGGCAGCATTGTTGAAGTATGCAGTGAATCATCCCGAGAAAGAGTATATTGTTGCTACCGAATCGGGCATCCTTCATGAGATGCAGAAGAAATGTCCGCAAACAACGTTTATTCCGGCCCCTCCTAACGATAGTACCTGTGCCTGCAATGAATGTAGCTTCATGAGATTAAATACGCTGGAAAAGCTTTATAATTGCTTGAAAGACGAATCTCCGGAAATAACAGTAGATCCTGAAATAGCTGAGAAAGCAGTGAAGCCTATCAAGAGGATGCTGGAGATTTCGGCAAAGCTGGGGCTTTGATAAAGTGGTAAGGTGATAAAGGTGATAAAGTGATAGGGTAACATTACTCTTACCACTTTATCACCTCTATCACTCTTATTCTCCTCTTATAAATGCAATTTTCGTAACAATCCCCTCTTTTCCTTCACTGTCTGCGGCAAGCACCATATATATTCCTGTGGTCACTCTCCTACCTTGTTTGTTTCTTCCGTCCCAGGTGAATTGCCCTCCCAGGGAAGTACCTTGGTAAATAAGATGTCCGGCAGTATCTACAATCTTCACATCACTGTCGTAAACCATTCCCGTAATAGTAATCACTCCGCTGTAGTCCGGACGTACCGGATTAGGATAAGCACGTACATTACTCTCTTTAAAGCTGTTTTCAGCCTCTGTAGCGTCACTTTGATAAGAAACGAGTCCCTTGCTTGTTCCGATGAAGACTTCACCGGTACGGGGATGTATGGCAATAGATACGATGCTATTGGAAAGCAGCGGACTGTTTTCTTCCGTAAAGTGATGAATCGTTTCCATTCCATCCGCACTTATCAGGTAAATTCCATTGGACGCCGTACCTATCCACTTTCTGTTGGCACCATCTATTGCAATGGCATTAATCGCTTCGTTCACCAATAAGAAATCAGCCAAGCCGCTGTCATCATTGCGCGGAACTTTAATTTGTGTACAATAGAAGTTATCATTAAAGTAACGAGAAGGGTTATTCAATATCAAAGGCCCTTTGTTAGTACCTATCCAGATAGCTCCCTCTTTATCTTCGGCAATGCAATAAACCGCCAGTTGTTCTAAAAGGGTTCCATCTTGGTTAGTGAACCGGGTAATGAACCTGTGTTGGTCGTCCGAAGTATCTGCAATAGTGCCGTTATAATTCAAGCAGAATAATCCTCCTGATTCTATACGTGAAGAAGTAGCCCACAGCCAACCTCTTTTATCAAAGATAGTCCGTCCGAAATTACTTCTTTCCATGGCTTCCGGATAATGAAGACTTACCCAGCTTCCATCTTTTCTTAATACCTGTACCGGATTTTTAGCAACACCGCAACTTACCATCCAGAGATTATTATCTTTATCATAGATAAGTCCATTTACGCGTACATAATTATGTTTTGAATCACTGTTTGGCAGTGCACTTTCCAACGGACTATTATGCATACTGTACCAATTAATAAACTTCCCATCTTTAAATTCATAAATCCCCTCTCCTGCTGATGCCGCAAAATGATGAGTATTGTCCTGAGGATCTTGAACGATACAATTGATATCATCATACCGTTGTTTGGTTTGTTCACTGATACCCTCTTCCTGAAAACTGTTCCAGGTATTATTTTCAAATGTCATGATAGTACCTGGACGATCCAGTCTGTTTGCTATATGTCCGCCCCCGGTTATTAATAATCGTTCTCCGGCAAAATTCATATAATATGGATAGTTACGTATAGGACTGTTTGGCGTTATATTTTCCGGTATTTCTTCTTTAAAGGGAATGTCCTTGTATTTAGAAAGGAATTCAGAGGTATCGTCCGAAACCTTTTTCCAGTTGTTAATATCTAATAGATTTTCAGTTAATAGTCCTGCGAACAATCCTTCGGAAGTAGCTGCATAAAGATAATTCTCCGATACGTTGCATGCCAGAACGTTTTTATTCAGTGGATAATAATTGCTGATTTCCCGCTTTTTCAGATTAATACAAAGAATACCCGAGGCAGTGGATAAATACGTGTATTCTTTATAAAAACAAGCATGGTTGACTGTCTTGTCCTGTGTCATATTCTTGTTTTTATAATCGGGAAGATTATAAATATCTTCCTCATTCACTAATAAATCTATATTCGCATTGGAATAAATAATGACTAATAACTTATAGGCTGATTGGTAAGCAATATAGGATATTTCTGTATCGCTTAGCGAAAAAGATTTTGAATAAGTTCGTATACTGGTATCTTCTTTATCATAAGCATACAAATCTCCGTTTGCAAGTATGAAGAGTTTGCTTCCTATGACTTCACTGCGGGTGGGGGTGTGATAAGAAAGGTAAGTTTGCCACTCTCCTATTGCGTTTTGTGCATTAACGGGCAATAGAATGCATAAGCTGAATAAAAGTATATATAAAAATCTCATAAAAAGGTCAGAGCTATATTAGTTTGTAAGCAACACACTTACAAACTAATAACTCTATATTTATGGGTTTATTGTATGCTATTGAGGAATTTGCAGAGTTTGTTTGTGGCTATGGCGCGATGGCTTATTTTATTTTTCAATTCATTGCCCATCTCTGCAAAAGTTTGCGAGTAACCTTCGGGTACAAATATCGGATCGTATCCGAAACCCGAATTACCTCGTCTGGTTTTGATGATTTCTCCTTTTATAAAACCCTCGAACAAGTGCTCTTTTCCGTCAATAATCAGGGCAAATACTGTACGGAATTGTGCTTTCCGGTTTTCTATTCCTTCCATGTTGTGCAGGAGTTTCAGCATATTTGCTTCTGCATTGTGTCCGTCTCCGGCATAGCGGGCAGAATAAACTCCAGGTTCTCCATTCAGTGCTTCCACTTCCAGTCCGGTGTCATCGGCAAAGCAATCCATCTGGTAGTTTTCAAAAATGTATTGAGCTTTCAGCAAGGCATTTCCTTCCAAGGTATCTGCTGTTTCGGGAATGTCTACGTGGCAGTGAATGTCTTTCAGGCTAAGGAGTTCTATCCTGTTGCCTAAAATGGCAGTAACTTCCTCCAATTTGTGTGCATTGTTTGTGGCAAATACAAATTTTCTTTTCATAATAATTGGTATTATTTATCGTTGTATATTTGTGCAAAAGTACAAAAGATGAAGGGAATATTTTTCAATAAGGACCTAAAATATGCTTTGTTCATATTGTCTTTAACTATAGGTTACGGACTTCTCTTTGTTATATGGGAATTTCTGGATATTCCTTGTTCCGGTTTTACTGATTGTCTGATACTTGTATTGCAATGGGGGATTATCACCTTAGCTTCATTTCCCTTATTTCTTTTGTTAGGAGTCAACAGATATGTTTTCTGTGTTTCTTTTCCTGCTATTGTGTTACTTAGTAGCATTTTTGCTTATTTTCGCTATTCGCTTCATATTACGCTAACTCCGATGCTGATTGATCTGATTGTAGTAAATGATGCAGGTTTCGGAATAGGCTTTATGACTTTTAAGTTGTTTCTGTTTGTTCTGATTGCCTTGCTGTATTCCTTGTTTGCTGTATATTGGCGTTTCAGCAAAATACAAGTAAATAAATGGGAACTTTTTATAGTATCTTCCTTATGTTTATTATTTGTGTTTCATGGTGTGGGAAAATTATCCGGTTCCGTATCACGGCGTATGCCGGCTTCTTTCTTTTATGTATTGAAAGATTATACGTTGCAACGCCAGACACAAAGTACACGAATTGACTTTAAGGAAGATATTCGTTGTGATGCAGATACTTTAACCACAATTGTGGTATTGGGGGAATCATTACGTGCCGACCATTTGCAACTGAACGGATATAGAAGAAATACCGCTCCTTTACTTACATCTGATATACGAATCTGTTCCTTCTCCAATGTTTATACTAAAGAGATTTTTACGCACACCAGTCTGCCGGTTATCTTGACAAGGGCAGACAGTATTGATGATAAAAGAACACAAACAGAACGATCTTTTATTTCTCTCTTCAAAAAGGCTGGTTTTCGCACATCCTGGCTTGCTAGTCAGGAACCTGTAAATACTTATTCGGATTTTATGTATGAAGCCGATACATTGATATATGCTAATGAGGGAAAGAATGTGTATATGTTTGATAAATGGCTGGATGGAGCTTTATTGCCTTCTTATTTGAAAGAATTAGAATATTCAAACCCACGGAAGTTGATTGTTCTCCATACGATAGGTTCACATTGGTGGTATAATTCTCATTTTGAAAAAGAAGTTTTCTCTCCTATTCTCCGTTCAAAAAATATCTCTTCAAGTACTCGGGAGGCTATTATAAATTCTTATGATAATACTATCATATATACTGATTGGTTTTTGCATCAGCTGATTGAAGAACTGAGAGATAAAACAGCTATTCTTATTTATCTTTCCGATCATGGAGAATCTTTGGGAGAAAACGAAAAATATCTTCATGCGGAAGATAATGAACCGCTTCATTATCCGGCAGCTTTTGTATGGTATTCGGTTAAGTATGAAAATTTGTTTCCTCAGAAAATAGAAGCTATGAAAAGAAATGCTGTGAAACATGTCACTACGAGTTTCATGTTTCACAGCATTTTGGATGCTTCTTCCATTACATCTGTTTATCTGGATGAAGAAAAAAGCATATTCAGATAAAGTCTTATTTCACTTTCAACCGGTCGAAACCTTCTCCATAGACTCCGATAACGGAACTTTGAGAGATAAATGCGTTCGGGTCAATGTCTTTCACCAAACGGAAAATATCAATTGACTGGCGCTTATAAGCTAATACAACGAGTACTTTTACATTGTGTTTACTGTACCATCCTATACCGTCCAGAACGGTTACGCCGCGGTGTGTCTCCTTCGTAATACGGTCGGCAATCTTTTCATACTCTTTGGAGAAGATAAAGAATTGTACGGACTGGCGGGCACTGTTCACAATATAGTCTAATACGAAACCGATAACAAACAAAGTTACAAAACCAAATATCACACGTCTCCAGTCATGGAATACGAAGTAACAGGAACTGATGATAACCACATCGCAAAGCATCACCATACGTCCCAGTGTGACGTCTTTATACTTATGTATGATGGCGGCGATGATATCCGTTCCTCCCGTGCTTCCGTTGCAATTGAATACGACTCCGAGACCTGCACCGCACATCACGGCACCTATCATACAAGCCATGAAGTCCTGTCCCGGTCCCAGTATAAGTGGTGGTGTATTGTCGGGACCGTTTACAAGCATTTGGAAAAACCATAAAAAGAATGTTAGCCCGAAGATGGCGAATGTGGTTTTAATACTGAATTTAGGACCCAGTATTTTAATGGCAAATGTCATTAAAACAGCATTGATGATGAAGTATGACCATTGGATAGGAAACCCCGTGGCGTAATAGATAATTGCACCGATACCTGTAGTACCGCCCGTCGTTATCTGATAAGGAATCAGAAACAACGCCCATCCCAAGGCATAGCTGATAAGACCGACAGTGATGAAGATATAGTCCCGCAACTCTCTCATCATTTCGGCTTTGGTTGGTTTTGTAATTTGCATATTAGTTAGTTACAAGCTACGAGCTACGAGCTACAAGTGTAGGTAAATGAGACAGATTGACTTGTCTCTTGTAGCTTGTAGCTCGTAACTTATGTTATTTAATAACAATGTTTACGATCTTCTTCGGAACGACAATCACTTTCACTACTGATTTGCCTTCCATCCATTTAGCCGAACGTTCATCTGCCAATACGGTGCTTTGAATGGCTTCTGATGTTTCGTCAGCAGGGAATTCCATATTGAAGCGTGCCTTGCCATTGAAAGATATGGTGTAATTGATTGTATCTTCCACCAGATATTCTTCGTTGTAAGCAGGCCACTTGGCATCGCAAACTGAGTCTGCATGGCCCAGTGTATCCCACAACTCTTCACATACGTGCGGAGCGAAAGGAGCCAATACGATAACCAGTTGATTCAATATCTCCTTCTTACTGCATTTCAGGCTGAATAACTCGTTTACACAGATCATGAAAGCACTGACGGAAGTATTGTAAGAGAACTGTTCAATATCACCCGTTACTTTCTTAATCAGTTTATGCAAAGATTTCAGTTCTTCCTTGGTTGCAGGCTCATCCGTCACCATATAGTTTCCGTTACGGTCGTAGAACAGTGACCAGAACTTCTTGATGAAGCGGTACACACCGTCGATACCGTTCGTATCCCAAGGCTTGGATTGCTCTACCGGACCGAGGAACATCTCGTACATACGCAATGTATCCGCACCGTATTTCTCAACAATCATATCGGGATTAACGACGTTGAACATGGATTTACTCATCTTCTCCACAGCCCAGCCGCAGATGTATTTACCGTCTTCCAGGATAAATTCAGCGTTGGCAAATTCAGGACGCCATGCTTTGAAAGCTTCGAGATCCAGAATATCATTGGATACGATATTTACATCCACATGGAGTGGGGTAGTGTCGTACTGATTCTTCAGATTCAGAGAAACGAACTTGTTGCTATCTTTGATACGGTAAACGAAGTTACTCCGTCCCTGTATCATGCCTTGGTTCACCAACTTCTGGAACGGTTCTTCCACGATAGACACTCCTACATCGTGCAGGAATTTATTCCAGAAACGTGAATAAATCAAGTGCCCCGTAGCATGTTCCGTACCACCTACATAGAGGTCGACGCTTTTCCAGTATTCATCTATTTTCTTATCAACCAATGCTTTGTTATTATGCGGGTCCATATAGCGCAGATAGTAAGCGCTGGAACCTGCAAAGCCCGGCATGGTATTCAGTTCAAGAGGGAATACAGTAACGTTATCTATCTTTTCATTCTCTACCACACATTTGTTTACGGTGTCCCAAGCCCATTTGGTAGCATGTCCCAACGGTGGTTCTCCGGTTTCGGTAGGAAGGAATTTGGCAACTTCCGGCAATTCAAGCGGCAGACAGTTTTCATCGATCATATAAGGCATTCCATCCTTGTAGTAAACCGGGAACGGTTCGCCCCAGTAGCGCTGGCGGGAGAAGATAGCGTCACGAAGACGATAATTCACTTTTACGCGTCCCAGATTATGTTCTTTTACGTAGCTCTTGGTCTTTTCGATAGCTTCCTTGATGGTCAGTCCGTTCAAGTTTAATGAAGAATGAGGAATTAAGAATGAAGAATTACCATGCGGTGTAGATGCGCGGCCTAATTCTTCATTCTTTATTCTTAATTCTTCATTTATCATTGGGGAGTTGCAAACGATACCTTCTTTGGCATCGAAGCTTTCTTCGCTGACATCGCAACCTTCTACCAACGGACGGATCTCCAATCCGAAATGTTTGGCGAAAGCATAGTCGCGGCTATCGTGTGCAGGTACAGCCATGATGGCACCTGTACCATAACCGGCAAGTACATAGTCGCTGATCCAGATGGGCACTGCCTCACCTGTGAAAGGATTAATGGCATAACTTCCGGAGAATACACCCGTCACGCTGCGGTCTGTGATGCGATCACGTTCGGTACGTTTCTTTGTACGTTCCAGATAAGCGTTAACTTCGTCCTTTAGCTCAGGAGTAGTCAGCTGGGCTACCAATTCGCTTTCCGGGGCCAACACCATGAAAGTAACACCGAACATCGTATCTGCACGAGTGGTGAAGATGGTAAATTCCAGATCGCTGTCTTTTACTTTGAACTGTACTTCGGCACCTTCGCTGCGGCCAATCCAGTTTCTTTGAGTTTCTTTCAGAGAATCTGTCCAGTCGATGGTATCCAGTCCGTCCAACAAGCGTTGTGAATAGGCAGACACGCGAAGACACCATTGGCGCATCTTCTTCTGAACTACGGGGAAACCTCCGCGTTCGGATACACCGTCTATCACTTCATCGTTGGCCAGAACCGTACCCAATTGGGCACACCAGTTTACCATCGTTTCACCCAGATAGGCGATGCGGTAGTTCATCAGGATTTCCTGTTTCTCTTTCTCGCTCTTGGCTTTCCATTCTTCGGCAGTGAAGCTGAGTTCTTCGCCACAAGCCACATTCATGCCGTTGGTACCTACTTGTTCGAAAGCCTGTATCAGCTCTTCGATAGGGCGGGCCTGTTGTTCATCATTGCAATAATAGCTGTTGAACATCTTCTGGAATGCCCATTGCGTCCAATGATAATATTCCGGTTCGCAGGTACGTATTTCGCGGCTCCAGTCGAAACAGAAACCTATCTTATCCAACTGCTCACGGTAGCGGTCGATATTGTTGATCGTAGTAATTGCAGGATGTTGTCCCGTTTGTATAGCATATTGTTCAGCGGGAAGTCCGTAAGCATCATATCCCATGGGATTTAGTACATTGAAGCCCTGCAGTCGTTTGTAACGGGCATAAATGTCCGAAGCGATGTATCCCAGCGGGTGTCCTACGTGTAGGCCCGCACCGGAGGGGTAGGGGAACATGTTTAGTACATAGTACTTCTGCTTCGTCTCATCTTCCTTCACTTGGTAGGTTTTCTCTTCCACCCACCTTTTCTGCCACTTCTTTTCAATCTCCCTGAAATTGTACTCCATAATGGTTTTCTTTCGTTATTTTATGGTTGATACTTAGTTATATACTTTATTAAACGGTGCAAATTTACGGGTTTATTTTCAGATTCATAGCTTAGTACAACAAAAAAGTATTTGTCCGGACCGTACCAGGGATACACTTGCTCCGTACCAAAGCCGTACTTTCTCCGTGCAGAAGTACTTTTGACCGAAGAATGTACGGAGCAAGTACGGTTCGGATACGTTTCAGACAGGTAGCGGAACATTTGAAAATATATATTTTTTCCTGTTTAGTGATAAAGTAGCGGAAAAGATGGAAAAAATATAAATAAATACTTGATAAAGTAATTTTTATTGCTTATATTTGTGATGTGCTTATTAAAACTAATTCAAGTAATGTAATACAAAAAATGGCTAAGTTAATTCAATAGGATTTTACACAAAAGTGTTTTTAGGATATTTCAAAGGATGAAGTCTGAGAAGATTGCATCCTTTTTTGTTTGACTAGCATGCATATTATCTAACGGGTGTAAGTCCCTAACGAGCCCTAGTAGTGGGAATCGTCCAGCCAGAGAGACAAGGGTGTCCATTGCGAGGTGGAATCTGAAAGAAGTCAGCGGCAAACATCTGGCCTGACGTACAGAAACCTGATATAAGGCTAAAGCACAAGGATTAGACTGCAAAAAGAGTCAAAGTCCAATAACTACTCGGATTGCGCATAGTAAATCAGGCAGGTATAAGATGGAAAGATAATATGCTTAACTAGTGAGGTCTCATGGACATGTGGACGTTTTTTTTTCAGAAGCATGGAGTAAAGCTTGTCATGAGAAGTCAGCAGACGCCATAGTAGGCGAGAAAAAAAATCGACATCTTGCTGAAGGGCTGAACTTTAGATAAACAAGTAGTAAATGACTGTTACGCTATGAAGGAAAGAATGCAGAAAATATCGACACAGAGTGATAGCTTCCCACAACGTGTTAGGACGGAATCCAACGACAATGTGGGAGTGCAGACTTTCATGGGGATAACTGAAAACAACCTTGTGGAAGTACATTTTGTAAAAGAGAATCTATTAGAGCGTATATTGTCCCCGTCTAACATGAATCTTGCTTATAGGCAAGTTGTTTCTAATGGGGGTAAAGGAGGTGTCGATTCTATGAATACGGAAGAACTTCTTCCTTATTTGCTCCTCCATAAAGACGAACTAATATCCTCTCTTATGAACGGGAGTTACCTTCCCAACCCAGTACGTCGGGTAGAAATACCCAAAGTGGGAGGTAAGAAACGCAGGCTGGGCATTCCAACTGTGGTAGACCGTCTTGTCCAGCAATCCCTCTCTCAGGTATTACTCCCTATCTATGAAGCTCAATTTGAGGATAACAGTTACGGCTTCAGACCTAAAAGAGGCACTCACCAAGCCTTAGAGAAAGCAATAGGTTATCTGAATGAAGATTATGTCTATTGTGTGAACTTCGACCTGGAAAAATTCTTTGATACGGTCAACCATAGTAAACTGATAGACCTATTATCCCGCACCATAAAAGATGGTCGGGTAATCTCGTTGATTCATAAATACCTCAATGCGGGAGTAATAGTAACAGGGTACTACGAGGCGACAACAACAGGCGTTCCCCAAGGCGGTCCTTTGAGTCCCTTGCTCAGCAATATTCTGTTGAATGAACTGGACAAGGAACTTTCCCGTCGGGGACATCCTTATGTACGTTATGCCGATGATTGCCTGATATTTTGCAAGAGTATGCGTTCCGCCCAACGAATCCAAGAGAGCATGACTATGTTTATCGAAGGTAAGCTTCACTTGAAAGTTAACCATGATAAAACCATATCAGGTTCTATAAGAGGTGTTAAATATCTGGGTTACTCCTTCTATCGCCGGAAAGGCGAATGGCGTTTGATTCTCCATCCGACAACAGATGCAAAGTTACGTTCTCGTTTACGAGAGATAACCAGTCGAAGTAACGGTTTTGGATATAGCAGACGCAAAGAAGAACTCAGGCTTTATCTTCGAGGTTGGATGGCATACTATCATCTTGCAGACATGCGTTCACGGTTAAGCCGTTTAGACCAATGGCTTAGGCGTAGAATCCGTCTGTGTATATGGAAAAGCTGGAAGACCCCCAAGACCAGAATCCGCAACTTGATAAAATGCGGGGTTCCATCTTGGCAAGCCCGTAGACACGGCTGGAACAGAGGTTTATGGTGCATAGCAGGTAGTCCTGACTTAAACCATGCGATGAGTAATGAGAAGTTGCGTCTTGCAGGTTACACTTGCCTCATGGATTGCTACAAAATGTATCGTAGCTAGAGAACCGCCGTATGCGGAACCGCATGTACGGTGGTGTGAGATTGTGCCACGAGAAGCATGTGCTAAATGCTTCGCAACTATGTA